>Ga0310344_10000095_pt1 | contig 71116 bp, 77 predicted proteins | sample HC15DNA20200_MG_FD_203801 | JGI IMG/M metagenome (GOLD analysis project Ga0310344, IMG submission 203801) | Marine microbial communities from station ALOHA, North Pacific Subtropical Gyre - HC15-DNA-20-200_MG | ecosystem: Environmental > Aquatic > Marine > Oceanic | place: Pacific Ocean: North... | reverse complement strand
GACCGAGGCTGAGGTTGTAGATGAGACCGAGGCTGAGGTTGTAGATGAGACCGAGGCTGAGGTTGTAGATGAGACCGAGGCTGAGGTTGTAGATGAGACCGAGGCTGAGGCTGAGGATATGGAGGAGGGCTAATAATGGCCACAAAAGAAGAGATTTTGGACGCTATTGCAGAGATGAGTGTTCTAGAATTAAGTCAGTTATTGAAAGAATTCGAAGAGAAGTTCGATGTCACAGCGACTGCGCCGGTAGGGGCAGTCACTGTAGCTCCTGTGGCTAGTAGCGAGGGCTCTAGCGCCGAGGAAGAAAAGGATTCGTTCGATGTCATTCTCTCGGGTGCTGGTGACAAAAAAATACAGGTAATCAAGGAAGTCCGTGCTTTAACGAGTTTAGGCCTCAAAGATGCTAAAGATTTAGTAGACAATGCGCCTAAGCCAGTATTAGAAGGCGCTTCAAAAGATGACGCAGAAAAGGCCAAGGAAGCACTTGAGGCGGCTGGTGCGACGGTGGAATTGTCTTAATTTATGAGAAATCGTCTCAAATTTTTTTGATCTTTGACTTACCGCCTGTGGGCGTGTTAAACCAGGTTTGTCCAGGTGGCAGACGTAAGATCGCCTAATTCAACATCCGTTCGGTCTCACAGTTATTTACGAACTTAAATTCCTAACACTCGCGGGGTTGTCTTGCTGCATGCTTGGGCCTAAGATCACCGGTCGCCGTGGTCGCGCCCGCTTGTTATCTCGTTTTAGAGGTGATCTGTTTTCGCGACTCGGTTTCCCCATTGTCCTTTAGTTCTGGCAGGAGTTACTAGGTGTCCGATCGCCCTCTCGTCCGGGACCGTTATTCGTTTGGCAGTCTGTCCGAAGTTCTCGAAATGCCGGACTTAATTGCCATCCAGCGGTCTTCTTTTCACTGGTTTCTTGAAGATGGCCTTGCAGACATATTCCGAGATATAAGCCCGATTACCGACTTTAGTGAAAGTCTTTCACTGGAGCTGGATTTTGATCCTCATGATGAGGAACTACGGCCTGCTCCGAAATTCTCGGTTGATGAATGCAAAGAGCGGGATATGACTTATTCCGCGCCCATCTTTGTTCGGGCCCGCTTTAGTAACGCATATACCGGGGAAATCAAGGAACAAGTTGTCTTTATGGGGGATTTCCCTGTGATGACAAATAAAGGGACTTTTGTTGTAAACGGCACTGAGCGCGTTGTCGTTTCTCAGTTGGTCCGATCGCCTGGAGTAATTTTTCAACCGGGAGAGCGCTTTCGCCTCAGAAATTTGGCTAAGCATCAGCTTGTTACGGGCACGATTCATCCTTACCGCGGCGAGTGGATTGAGTTTGATGTAGAACAGAAACCGGGCAAGGATGTGACCGCTGGGACTAAGATCGCACGGAAACGCCGGCTCCCTATCTTTACTCTGCTACGAGCCCTTGGCTACGACGAGATGAATCATCCCGGTTTTCTTCAAAAATTTGTCCAGCACTTTGAATTTCTTGAGGGGCAATGGGAGAAAGAGCGTTTGCCTGAGGGTTGGGAGGAGCAGGTGGACTCGGGTGATCGTCAACCACCTCAGGAGGCTTCTCTGCTTGAGATATACAGGCGCGTTCGTCCAGGTGAACCCCAATCAGTGGAAGCCGCTCGTGCGTACCTTCGCAATGCATTCTTCGAATCGCGGCGTTATGACCTGTCACGGGTTGGGCGTTACAAACTTAATCGAAAATTAGGTCCGGAGTTGGAACGTTGCCAGGAGCTATTTGGCATCGAGCTTGAAAAGCCTGATCCTGATCAATCAGTATTAACACGTTCCGAGGTTCTCGCCACATGCACCTATTTGCTTAATCTTGCAATGGGTGAGCCGGGTTATCGCCTTGATGATCAAGACCACTTTGCTAATAGACGTATTCGCTCAGTAGGTGAGCTCATTCAGAATCAGGTTCGGATTGGTCTCACTCGTATGGAGCGTGTAGTCCGCGAGCGGATGACCACTCAAGATGTTGAGGCGATCACTCCTATGACCCTCATAAACATCCGTCCAGTAGTGGCAGCAATTAAAGAATTCTTTGGCACTAGCCAGCTCTCGCAGTTCATGGATCAGGTTAATCCATTGTCAGGTCTTACCCACAGACGCCGTCTTTCGGCGCTCGGGCCTGGTGGCCTTTCACGGGAGCGTGCGGGTTTTGAAGTTCGTGATGTGCATTTCTCTCATTATGGGCGTATGTGTCCGATTGAAACGCCTGAAGGTCCAAACATTGGCCTTATTGGTGCTTTAGCGACATACGGAAGGGTCAACCCCTTTGGTTTTATTGAATCTCCATACCGTGTGGTTCGGGGTGGGCAGGTGACCGATGAGGTCATTTATTTAGCGGCAGACGAAGAGGAAGAATACGTCGTAGCACAAGCGAATGCGCCACTCAATGATGATAGAACTTTTCGGAATGAGCGTGTGCTTGTGCGTCGTTCGCCCCAGGCTGCGTCACTTCAAGATCTACGTCTTCAGCTTGAACAGGATGTCTTTTTCGGAGCCACCACCGAGATTTCCTTCGTACCCCCGGAAGAGGTTCAGCTCATGGACGTCTCGCCGAAGCAGATTGTCTCGGTTGCTACTGCTTTGATCCCATTTCTCGAGCATGATGATGCAAATAGGGCACTGATGGGTGCGAATATGCAGCGCCAGGCGGTTCCTCTTCTTTGCGCTGAGGCTCCATACATTGGGACAGGGGTCGAGGCCCGAGCCGCCCATGACGCGGCAGAGATGGTCCTAGCTCGAGGGGCAGGAACGGTGGTTTCTGTTGATGGAGAATCGATCACTGTGGACTACAGAAAAGAAGGGGAAGTTTGTCATCCACTTCTTAAATTTGAACGATCTAACCAAGACACCTGCATCAATCAGAAATCTCGGGTTGTCCCTGGGGAAAAGATTAGGGCTAAACAGCTTCTTGCAGATGGTCCGTCAACGGATGGCGGCGAGTTAGCTCTAGGTAAGAATCTTCTTGTGGCTTTCATGTCTTGGGAGGGTTACAACTTTGAGGATGCGATCATTGTTTCCGAGCGATTAGTTAAAGATGATGTCCTCACATCGATCCATATTCACGAACACGAGATCGATGCGCGAGATACCAAGCTTGGACCAGAAGAGATCACTCGAGATATCCCGAATCTTTCAGATGAGATTCTTGCTGATTTAGATGACTTTGGCATTATTCGAGTTGGGGCAGAGGTTGGTCCTGGTGACGTATTGGTTGGAAAAGTCACACCTAAAGGTGAGACCGAACTCACTCCTGAAGAGCGGCTATTGCGTGCTATTTTCGGTGAGAAGGCGCGGGAAGTTCGCGATACTTCTTTGAAAGTTCCGCATGGTGAAGCTGGCAAGGTGATCGATCGACGTCTTTTCAATCGAGATGAGGGTGATGAGCTGCCCCCAGGTGTCAATCAGTTGGTGCGTGTTCACGTCGCGCAAAAACGCAAGATAAGTGTTGGGGACAAGCTGGCAGGCCGACACGGCAACAAGGGTGTGATTTCTAAAATTTTACCTGTCGAAGATATGCCGTATCTTGCAGACGGTACGCCAGTTGATATTGTGCTAAATCCTCTTGGTGTTCCATCTCGGATGAATGTGGGCCAGGTTCTTGAAGGGCATCTTGGGTATGGCGCTCGTTGGGGTTGGTCAATCGACGGTGACGCCGTTGGGGTCGATCCTGTTCGCGGGACGGAATCTAAGACACGACCTTATACCGCACCGGCTGTTCATATAGCCACACCTGTTTTCGATGGTGCCCATTGGGATGAAGAAGACAAATCTGATGGCCATCCGACGATCCAAACTGTTCTTAAGAACATCCACCCAGAAGCACCTGATGGTCAGCGTCTTATTCGTGATGACGGTAAGACCGTCCTCTATAACGGCCGAACTGGCGAACCTTACGAGAGCCCGATCATGGTTGGTTATGTATATATGTTGAAGTTGGCACATCTTGTTGACGACAAGATCCATGCCCGCTCGACGGGCCCCTATTCGATGATCACTCAACAACCGCTCGGTGGTAAAGCGCAGTTTGGCGGCCAGCGCTTCGGCGAGATGGAAGTGTGGGCTCTAGAAGCTTATGGCGCTGCCTACTGCCTTCAGGAATTACTCACAATAAAGTCTGACGATGTTCTTGGTCGAGTTAAGGTTTATGAGGCGATTGTAAAGGGAGAAAATATCCCGGAGCCGGGTATTCCTGAAAGTTTTAAAGTTCTGATTAAGGAGATGCAGTCTCTATGTTTAGAGGTTGAAGTTTTGGATGAAGCGGGCCAAGAGGTCGAGATCCGTGAGATTAATGAAGATGTGTATCGAACCACTGAAGAGTTGGGTATTGACTTATCCCGCCCAGAGCGTGGATCCGACGAAGAGGACGAGCGTCGTTCCGCTGGCCTCCTCCGTTGATTATGAACTGTTAGACAGAACCAGAAAGACAACGCGTGCTCGACGTTAACGACTTTGATCAATTACGAATCGGCCTTGCTACAGCGGACGGTATCCGCATGTGGTCTAACGGTGAGGTGAAGAAACCAGAGACCATCAATTACCGCACTCTCAAACCAGAGAAGGACGGACTGTTTTGCGAAAAGATCTTTGGTCCAACCAAGGATTGGGAGTGCTACTGCGGTAAGTACAAGCGGGTTCGTTTCAAAGGCATAATTTGCGAGCGGTGTGGCGTGGAAGTTACTCGTTCGAAGGTGCGACGCGAGCGGATGGGGCATATAGAGTTGGCGGCTCCCGCAGTGCATATCTGGTACCTGCGGGGCACACGTTCTTGGTTGGCCTATCTGCTGATGGGGACTGAGCCGCGTGAAGATCTTAAAGCTAAACAACTCGAAAAAGTTATTTATTTTGCTGCGAGCATGGTGGTTTCTGTTGATGAGGATCGTCGGCATGCGGATCTCCCCACACTTGAGGCTGAACTAGCTGAAGAGCGGGTAGCTATTGGTGAAGAGCGTGATGGTCGACTTGTTGCTCGCCAGGAAGCACTCGAAAAGGAACTTTCTGAACTCGAAGCCGAAGGTCTTAAAGAAGTTGAGTTGCGCGCTTGCCAACGCGCGGGTGAGAAAAATCTAGCTGAGATTCGTGAGGAGTATGAAGAAGAGCTTGAGGTACTTGAGCGAGCTTGGACTGAATTCAGCAGCCTTTTCTCCCGCCAGATTATTGAAGATGAACGCTTGTGGCATGAAATGGTTGACCGCTGGGGTGAATATTTCGATGGGGGTATGGGCGCGGATTCGATTGCTCGCCTGATAGATCTTATCGATTTCGAAGATGAGGAACGAAAGCTTCGGGAGATGATTGATCCCCCAGACGGCCAGCGTCCGCTATCTGTCCAGCGTAAGCAGAAGGCCATCAAGCGCCTCAAGATAGTTGCCAGTTTCAATAGACGCGATGAGCATGGGCGCCGTGTGAATGAGCCCCGAGCGATGATTCTCGATGCTGTTCCTGTTATCCCTCCAGATCTCCGTCCGATGGTCCAGCTCGATGGTGGTCGATTTGCAACATCTGATTTGAATGATCTTTACCGGCGAGTCATCAATAGAAATAACCGACTGAAGCGGTTGTTGGATCTTGGCGCACCGGCGATAATCGTTAATAACGAGAAGCGTATGCTCCAAGAGGCTGTTGATGCTCTATTTGACAACGGCCGTCGGGGGCGCCCTGTCACGGGTCCGGGCAATCGTCCCCTTAAGTCACTTTCCGACATGCTTAAGGGCAAGCAGGGTCGCTTTCGTCAGAATCTTTTAGGGAAACGCGTTGATTATTCAGGCCGGTCGGTGATCGTGGCTGGTCCGACACTCCGTTTTCATCAATGCGGCGTGCCAAAGATCATGGCGTTGGAATTGTTTAAGCCGTTTGTCATGAAGAAGTTAGTTGATGAAGAGTTAGCTCCAAATATCAAGTCAGCTAAACGTATGGTGGAGCGCCGGCGGTCCACAGTTTGGAATGTCCTTGGCGACGTCATTCAGGAACATCCTGTCCTTCTCAATCGTGCACCCACATTGCATCGATTAGGTATTCAAGCTTTTGAGCCTGTCTTAGTTGAAGGTAAGGCTGTGCAGCTTCATCCGTTAGTTTGCACCGCGTTTAACGCTGATTTTGATGGGGACCAAATGGCTGTGCATCTTCCTCTTTCAGCTGAAGCCCAAGCTGAGGCCCGTGTATTGATGCTGTCGGCCAATAATGTTTTAAGTCCAGCACATGGGCGCCCGTTGGTAACTCCTACTCAGGACATGGTCATCGGTGGTTACTATCTCACTAGCGGAGTTGAAGGTGGTATTGGTGAAGGAGGAGTTTTCCGCCGAGTTGATCAACTTGAAAGAGCAATCGAATCTGGTGAACTCGGGCTGCACTCGTCAATCGAGTTTCGGTCGCTGGCTGTTCCGGAACTAATCGCCACTCCGGCGAATGGTTCTTCGGCGACTTGGCATACGACCACAGCGGGGCGTGTCTTGTTTAACGAAGCTCTTCCTTCTGAGTTCCCCTTTGTCAACGTTCAGGTAGACAAGCGAAAAATGGGCGAACTAGTTGACGATCTTGCCCGCCATTACCCTAAGAAAGTCGTTGCTGAGAGTCTCGATCTCCTTAAGGATCTTTGTTTCCGGTATGCCAGTAAGTCAGGTTTGACAGTCTCAATCGACGATGTGAAGACTCCGAAAGAGAAGCAATCCATCCTTGACCGTCATGAGCGCGATGCCGAAAAGGTCGAAGGTCAGTTTCGCCGGGGAATTATCACCGACGGTGAGCGCCGCCAAAAAGAGGTTGAAATCTGGAATGCCGCTACGGCCGAAGTCACCGAGAAGATGGATGAAGCCCTGAAGCAAGATGCGTTTAATCCAATCGAGATGATGGTTGATTCAGGTGCTCGAGGGAACAAGATGCAAATTCGGCAGATAGCGGGTATGCGTGGCCTAGTAGCCAATCCACGAGGTGATCTAATCCCTCGGCCTATCAAGTCCAACTTCCGCGAAGGTTTGGCGATGCTTGAATACTTTATTGCCACACCTGGAGCCAGAAAAGGCTTGGTCGATACGGCGCTTCGAACTGCTGACTCGGGTTATTTAACTAGGAGGTTGGTGGATGTCGCTCAGGAACTCATCATTAATGAGTATGACCCCCTCGATGGGGATGGTCCGGTGTTTGGTGTCTGGCTTGACGACATTGTTCCGGATACTGAGAGTAGGCGGACCTACCTTGAAACTCGTTTGTTTAGTAGGTCATTAGCTGACGATGTTGTGTTAGCGAATGGCACGGTTTATGAACGTGGAACGATAGTCGGCGAAGCTGAATTGGATGCTTTGCGAGATGATCCAGAGATTACAAGGGTTAGGGTCTTATCTCCGCTGACAGATGATTCTGCTACCGGTGTTTCGGGTGCCTGTTATGGGATGTCACTTGCGACTGGCAAACCAATAGAGGTGGGTGAAGCTGTCGGTGTTATAGCGGCTCAGTCGATCGGTGAGCCGGGTACACAACTTACGATGCGCACTTTCCACACTGGGGGTGTTGCAGGTAAGGATATCGCTGGTGGTCTACCCCGTGTTGTGGAGTTATTTGAGGCGCGCACCCCGAAAGGTAAAGCGACGCTTGCTAAGACATCTGGAGTTGTTCGTATTGGTGAGGACGAAGGTCGTGGGCGAGAGGTAGTTGTTGTAGCTGATGACGGTACTGAGGAAGTTAATCTAATACCGACACAGGCCCGGCTTGAAGTAAAGGACGGTCAAGAGGTTCGTGCAGGTGATGCAATTGTTGAGGGGCCACGCGATCCAAAGGAGCTCTTGGAAATTAAGGGTGTCCGTGAAACTCAGCAGTATCTCGTGGAAGAGGTCCAGAAGGTATATCGAGAACAAGGCGTTTCGATCCATGACAAACATATAGAGCTGATTGTTCGTCAGATGACTAGGCGGGTTAAGATCAACGACCCAGGAGATTCTTCGTTTTTGCCAGGTGAGCAGGTTGACCAGAGGGTTTTTGCTGAGACCAATAGAAATTTGGTAGCGGAGGGTGAAAATCCCGCGGAGGGCCGGCCCGAGTTAATGGGTATTACGAAAGCTTCTCTAGCTACTGAGTCCTGGCTCTCAGCGGCTTCTTTTCAGGAGACAACTCGGGTATTAACAGAGGCAGCTATTGAGTCAAGAAGTGATCGACTTATTGGGCTGAAAGAAAATATAATTATCGGCAAGTTAGTACCTGCTGGTACAGGTCTTGAGCGCTACCGTCGGGTTGCCGCGCACGCGCCGGACTACAAGCCTATGGATTTTTATAGTTCAGCCGATGAAGAGCAAGATCTGGCTGATTGGCTTGCTGGTCAGGTAGTTGCGAGTGAGGAAGAATTGGCTGGGGCGTACGAGGCCGATGTTATTAACCTTGCTAGAGGGGTCGAGTCTGGTTCTGAGGGTAGTTTTGGTGGGTGAAGAGAGTTATTTTGTCTTTTTTTGCTCAGCACAAAATTTGTTTGGTTTTTGCCGGGGCGTGTGACTAAGGGAGAGCTCCCCGTAGACTGCTGCGCTGGCCGGTAGACATTTATCTGTGCGGCTCCCACATTCTTAGTGTCTAGTAACCCGAGGTAATTGGTGCCGACGATTCAACAGTTGGTCCGTAAAGGACGTCAGTCAAAGCGACGGAAAGAGGCTACACCCGCTTTAAAGGGTGCACCTCAGCGCCGTGGTGTATGCACGCGTGTTTTCACGACTACTCCGAAAAAACCCAACTCAGCACTTCGTAAGGTTGCCCGAGTTCGCTTGACTTCAGGCATTGAAATCACCGCGTATATTCCCGGTGAAGGTCACAATCTTCAGGAACACTCCATAGTACTTGTACGAGGTGGTGGGGTGAAGGATCTCCCTGGGGTGCATTATAAAATTGTTCGCGGAACCCTTGATACTGCTGGTGTTAGCCAGCGGGAGCAGGCACGCAGCCGCTACGGCGCAAAGAAGGGGATCTGACGTGCCACGTAAAGGTCCAGTTGACCGGCGTGACCTGACGCCTGACCCTGTCTATCGTTCCTCGATTGTCACACAGCTTGTTAACAAAGTGTTGCGTAGTGGGAAGCGCTCAGTGGCGGAACGGATTGTTTACTCGGCACTTGGCTCAGTTGAATCAAAAACCGGGAGTGAGCCCGTCGGCACTCTTAAGCGCGCTCTTGAAAATATTCGCCCACAACTTGAGGTTAAGAGTCGGCGTGTCGGAGGAGCTACTTACCAGGTACCCATCGAAGTCAAACCTCGGAGGGCAAACACATTGGCAGTTCGTTGGCTTGTAGCTAATGCCAGAGATCGACGTGAGCGGTCCATGTCGGAGCGTCTTGCTAATGAAATTTTAGATGCGTCCAATGGTTTGGGAGCTTCTGTCAAGCGTAGGGAAGATACCCACAAGATGGCTGAAGCTAATAAGGCTTTTGCTCACTACCGCTGGTAGATCGTTTAACCCGGATGATCGGCCACTGGACTTTTCCGCCCTTCGATACTCGCGCTCGTAGCCGATTACTGTGATTAATTAACCAAACATGCCGGATTTAGCCAAAATGAATAACCGACACCCTCTTGAACATACCCGGAACATCGGGATAATGGCGCACATCGATGCGGGCAAAACGACCACCACGGAACGGATCTTGTATTACACGGGGGTTAATTACAAGATTGGTGAGGTTCACGATGGTGCTGCCACCATGGACTGGATGGAGCAGGAACAAGAACGAGGTATCACGATTACTTCGGCTGCAACAAGTTGTTTTTGGCGTGACCATCGCATCAATATCATTGACACACCGGGCCATGTTGACTTTACGGTTGAGGTGGAGCGGTCTTTAAGAGTTTTGGATGGTGCGGTAGCTGTTTTTGATGGTGTGGCTGGTGTGGAACCGCAAACCGAGACGGTATGGCGTCAAGCTGACCGTTATCAGGTACCACGCCTTTGTTTTATTAATAAAATGGATCGTACTGGTGCCGACTTTTATTACGTCTTGGACACCATTCGCGAACGGCTCGGCTGTAAAGCGGCAGTTGTTCAGCTCCCTATCGGCAGTGAGGCGGATTTTACTGGAGTCATTGATCTCGTTGAGATGAACGCTTTGATTTGGACTTCAGATGATCTGGGAGCATCCTGGGATGTGGTTGAGATTCCAAGTGGGCTGGTCGCCCAGGCTGAGGAGTATCGCCATCAACTGATAGATGTAATTTCGGAGTTCGATGAAGTGATCCTTGAAAAATACATTAGCGAAGAAGAGATCACTTCTGAAGATATTCGAGCCGCTCTTCGCAAAGGAACCTTAAGAGGGGACTGTGTCCCGATTCTTACCGGGACTGCATTTAAGAACAAAGGTGTTCAGCCACTTCTTGATGCTGTTGTTGAATATTTACCTTCGCCGTTAGATCTTCCCGCAGTTGAGGGTGTGCATCCAAGATCAGGTGATGTTTTAGAGCGGGGGGCTAATGACGAAGAGCCCTTTGCTGCTCTGGCATTCAAAATTATGACGGATCCGCATGTCGGCAAGTTGACCTACTTCAGGGTTTATAGTGGTTCCCTTAATAAAGGCTCTGCTGTTCTTAATGCGCGATCTGGTTCTAAGGAAAGGATCGGCCGGATCCTTGAAATGCACGCTAACGATCGTGAAGATCGTGATGAGGTGCGCACCGGCGACATTGTTGCTGGCATTGGTCTTAAGAACACTCGAACTGGAGATACTCTATGTTCGTCGGATCATCCGATTGTGCTTGAGCAACTGGAGTTTCCTGAACCCGTCATTCATGTTGCGGTTGAACCGCGTTCCAAAGCCGACCAAGACAAGATGGGTAAAGCTCTGGGATCGCTGGCAGAAGAAGATCCCACTTTCAGAGTTCGTAGCGATGAAGAGACAGGCCAGACGATTATCGGTGGTATGGGTGAACTCCACTTAGAGGTATTGGTGGACCGCATGCTCAGAGAATTTAAGGTTGATGCAAATGTGGGCAAACCTCAGGTGGCTTATCGGGAGACCATTACTAAATCGGTTGATAACTACCGCTATACACACAAAAAACAGACCGGAGGTTCAGGCCAGTTTGCCGAGATCGTAGCTTCGCTTGAGCCCTATGAAGACCCTGATGAGATGTACCATTTTGAGGATCGGGTGACCGGAGGTCGTGTTCCCAAAGAATACATTCCTGCGGTTAATCAGGGTGTCCAAGCAGCAATGACGACAGGTTCCCTTGCTGGCTACAACGTTTTAGGTATAAAGGTCAGTCTCAATGATGGGAAACATCATGATGTTGACTCGTCTGAGATGGCTTTCAAGATCGCAGCCCAGGCATGGTTTCGGGAGGCAGTTGTTCGGGCTGGGCCCGTCCTTTTGGAACCGGTCATGGCCGTCGAGGTAGTCACACCGGAGAGCTACATGGGCGATGTCGTGGGTGATCTAAACTCTCGCAGAGGTCGGGTTGGGCAGATTGAGGCCCGAGGAAATAACCAGGTCGTTACGGCACAGGTACCGTTGTCGGAGATGTTCGGTTACGCTACCGACCTGCGTTCTCGTACTCAAGGGCGCGCGACCTACACAATGCAGTTCGATTCCTACCAGCGGACACCCGCAACGGTGCAGGAGGAGATTGTCAAACGCTTTCGTGGCGAGTGACGCAGCGCAGGTAAACAAAATAGAAAGTATTCGAGGACAGGGTTATGGCTAAGCAGCAGTTCGAGCGGAATAAACCTCATGTGAATGTGGGGACAATGGGGCATATTGATCATGGAAAGACAACTTTGACGGCAGCTATTACCAAGGTTCTTTCAGATAGAGATCCCGACTCAACTCAGTTCACTGATTTTGAGAATATCGATAAAGCTCCAGAGGAGAGAGAACGCGGCATCACGATTAACGTGGCGCATGTGGAGTACGAGACGGAGAATAGGCACTATGCACATGTTGATATGCCGGGTCACGCTGATTACATCAAGAATATGATTACAGGTGCCGCTCAGGTAGATGGTGCCATTCTGGTTGTGTCGGCGGCTGATGGACCCATGCCCCAGACGCGTGAGCACGTGTTGTTAGCTCGTCAGGTAGGTGTCCCAAAAATCGTTGTCGCTCTCAATAAGTGTGACATGGTTGACGACGAGGAACTTCTTGAGCTTGTTGAAATGGAAGTTCGAGAGCTTCTCGATGAATATGATTTTCCTGGAGATGACACTCCGGTTTGTCGTGTTTCTGCATTACAGGCCTATGAAGGTGACGAAGCTGCTGGTGATGCAGTTGTGGGGTTAATGGCAGAGGTTGATAGTTATATCCCACAGCCTGAGCGTGATATCGATAAACCCTTCCTCATGCCCATTGAGGATGTCTTCACGATTACTGGGCGCGGCACCGTTGTTACTGGTCGTGTTGAACAAGGAGTTATTAATACCGGTGACAATATTGACATCATTGGTCTTAAAGATACCCAGTCAACTGTTTGTACTGGGGTTGAGATGTTCAGGAAAATTCTCGATCAAGGTGAAGCTGGAGATAATATTGGCGCTTTGCTTCGTGGTATTGAAAAGACCAGTGTCCAAAGAGGTCAGGTTCTTGCTAAGCCGGGATCTATAACACCTCATACGAAATTTGAGGCCGAAGTGTACGTGCTGACTAAGGAGGAGGGTGGCCGGCATAAGCCATTCTTTTCGAACTATCGTCCACAGTTCTACTTCCGTACTACGGATGTGACAGGGATGATTGCTTTGGCTGAGGGTACGGAGATGTGTATGCCTGGGGATAACACCACCATGACGGTCGAGCTCATTGCTCCGATTGCCATGGACGAAGGGCTTCGCTTTGCTATACGTGAAGGTGGTCGCACTGTAGGTGCGGGTGCTGTTACGAAGATTCTGGCTTAGTTCAGATGGCGGCTGGTCAGAAGATTCGCATACGGCTTAAGGCTTATGATCACGAGGTGATCGATCAGTCGACGAAGAAGATTGTTGAGACAGTGAAGCGGACTCAGGCCAAGATTCGTGGTCCTGTCCCTCTTCCAACAGAGAAGCATCGGTACACAGTGGTGCGGTCACCTTTCAAATACAAAGATTCGCGTGAACATTTTGAGATGCGTGTGCATAAACGATTACTGGATATTTTAGAGCCGTCACCCAAGACGGTTGATTCTCTGCAGCGTCTGGATTTGCCTGCTGGCGTTGATATCGAAATCAAGATCCAACAGGGCTAGGGGGCCTTATCAGGTTCTCCAGTTTCGGCCGTAGTTTTCTCCGTGTAGGCTGTTTGCCTTTTGCTTCTGTATCTGCGGCGCCGAGCACGACTGGCGGCAAGGAGATCTTCAGCAACCTCGTGGCGTTCGGCGGCGGTAGAAATAATTGCTTGGAGGGTAGCAGCGGCTGGTAGAGCTAACATTGCTCCCACTACGCCAAGAAGCGAGGCTCCCGCTATTACTGACCCAAAAGCCACTGCGGCATGGATCTCCATTGTCTGGGAAGTGATTCGTGGAGCGAGGATGTAGTTTTCAATTTGCTGGTAGGTCGCGATGACGATTAGTGACCAGAGACCAGTTGCGGGATCGTGAATTAGGCCAATCAAGACAGGCAATAATCCAGCTAGATAGGTGCCGATCACTGGGACAACTTGAGAGACGACCCCGACCCAAATCGCCAGAGCAAATCCAGAAGGAACTCCCAGGATTTCGAAAGCGGCCCAGTGGAAAAGTGCTGCGATCACGGCTAGCACACCCCGAGAGAGTATGTAGCCGCCAGTTTTTGCTATTGCCAAATCCCACACTTCTAGAACGTCTCTCTGTCGCTCCTGCGGTAGTAACGAACAAATGGTCCGTCGCAGCTTCGGGCCTTCAGCTACGAGATAGTACGAGAAAAGGCCCACCGTGAATATTTGAAATAGTACGTTGACGACGGTAGTCCCGAACCTTGCTAAATCGTCAGCGAAACCAGTTAGCCATCCTGCCGCTGCGCCTGAATCCCATCGGTCTCGAAGATCGGATGTCGCATTCTCTACTCCAAAAGTATTTTTCAGGAAACTATCAATCGACTCTAGATAGTTGGGTAAGTTCTCACTCAACTCGTTTACTTGTTCTGCCAGTAAAGAACCCATTGCGAATCCGAAACCGCCCATTCCTGCAAGGACTCCAAGAAAGACGATCATGGTCCCAATTCCGCGACGAATATTCCAACGCTCTAGGGCGTTTACTGCGGGCTCCATGGCGAAGGATAAAAATAAGGCGACCAGAAGAATTATGAATAGGGAACGGAGTGATTCGAGGACGCCTTGTAGATACCAGAGGGCAGCTAATCCTCCAAGGAAGAGTAGAATGGATCGTACAACCCACTGTGGTGGGCGACTAGCGGGATTTAGATCCTGGGAATCCTTGGTCACTATCAGCGACGGTAGCTTGAGTTTAAGCTTTCACCGTGGATTACCTTGCCGAAATTACTTCTTGACTCGCCCATTGGTGTTGTTGACAACCTCCAAAGCCCCTAGCCTGGCTTTTCACGCTTCGAATAAGCGTCGGAGCGTTACAAGCGATGTTCGTGAAGGCTCTGCTGACTATTGGACGGTGGAGAACCACATGACAAAACCGAATTGACGCTCCGCCAGGTTCACCTGAGCGGGGCGTTTGCGTGGGTTGATCGAAGGGCTCAACCAGTCGGGCCCTTCGCGGGGCGTACTAGCAGGAATCGATATGGCTAACAAGGCATTGGTCGGCGAGAAAGTCGGCATGACACAGGTTTGGGATGAGGACAACAGGGTTGTCCCCGTCACTGTCCTGCGCGTCCAACCCAATCGTGTTGTGCAGGTAAAAACTACTGAACGCGATGGCTACAGCGCTTTGCAAGTCACTTTTGGTCGTCGCGATGAGCAAAAATTTCCTCGACCTGAAGCAGGACATTTCCAAAGTGCAGGTGTACAACCGGGTGTTCAGCTTCTTGAATTACGGCTTGATGATGTCAGTGAATACGAAGTGGGACAGGAACTTACAGTAGAGGTCCTTGCCGAAGAGGGTTGTGTTGATGTGACCTCTGTGAGTAAGGGAAAGGGTTTCGCTGGTGTGATGAAGCGCCATAACTTCAAAGGCCAAAGAGCAAGCCATGGTGCCCATAAGGTGCACCGTAAACCTGGTGCGGTTGGCCAATGTGCCACTCCCTCTCGAATTTTCAAAGGGAAAAAACTCCCAGGCCGTATGGGGAACCAGAAAACTACTATGCAGAACCTCACGGTCGTGTCGGCTGACACGGATCGAGATCTAATACTTGTCAAGGGTTCCGTTCCGGGTCCAAAAGGTGCCACTGTCCTGATTCGGAATACAGCTAAAGGGCCGGGATGATGGCTAGCGTTACGGTGCGTAGTACGGATGGTTCGGAAGTTTCTGTAGTGGAACTTGATAGCGCGATTTTTGGGATCGAACCCAATAAAGCAGTTATGCATCAGGTAGTTACAGCTCAGTTAGCAGCACGCCGAAGTGGCACACAGAGCACTAAGACTAGAGCAGAGGTCCGAGGTGGAGGAGCGAAGCCTTGGCGCCAGAAAGGTACGGGTCGTGCCCGGCATGGATCGACTCGTTCGCCTCAGTGGCGGGGCGGAGGTGTGGCTTTAGGACCGAAACCCCGCAGTTATGTTCAACGGACCCCAAAGAAGATGATTCGGCTCGCTCTTTACTCAGCTCTTTCTGATCGCGCGACTGAGGAGAAAATCGTCGTGATTGATACTTGGTCATTTCAGAACCCCCGAACTAAGGATGCGGTAGCTGCTTTATCTGCTCTAGGTCTCGCCGGTCGGGTACTCGTAGTTGCCGACCGTAATGACCTAAATACCTGGAAGAGTTTTGCCAATCTTCCTGAAGTCCATGTTGTCTCACCGGGAGAGCTCAATGCATATGACGTGTTAGTCAGTGATGCGGTCGTGTTCTCCCGAGATACTTTGCCTTTCCCAGACTCGAAGAATGTGGAGGTGGCTGAGTTTCCGATTGATTCAGCAGTACTTACTGAGGAAGAGGGGTCGTCATCATGAGAGATGTACGGGATGTGATTGTGCGGCCCATTGTTTCAGAGAAGTCGTACAATCTTTTAGAGGAGAACGTTTATACATTCGAGGTTGCCAGGTCAGCTTCCAAATTTGATATTCGCGAGGCAGTCGAAACTCTTTTTGATGTCAACGTGCTTAAGGTAAACACACTTAATCGATCCGGTAAACGTCGCCGAGATCGACGCACTGGGTCTTGGGGTAAGCGTTCTGATATCAAAAGGGCTTATGTCACCCTTATCGAGGGTGACACAATTGAGTTGTTTGAGGTTTGAGCACTATGCCGCAGCGTAAACGTAAACCGACTAGCCCGGGTCGTCGTTTTCAGACCGTGTCTGATTTTTCCACTATCACTAAATCCACACCAGAAAAGTCGTTGGTCGAAAAACAGAATTCAACGGGTGGCCGTAACAATTATGGGCGGAAGACCGCACGTCACCGAGGAGGTGGGCATAAGCAACGCTATCGCCTGATCGATTTTCGTCGGAACAAAGATGGTGTACCGGCCAAGGTCGCGGCGATTGAATATGATCCCAATCGGAGCTGTCGGATTTTGTTGCTTCATTACTACGACGGGGAAAAGCGGTACATCCTGGCTCCGAAAGATGTCCGAGTGGGTGATGTTCTACAATCTGGACAGGGATCCGAGATCCGTTCAGGTAATGCTTTACCTCTCCGCTATATACCGGTTGGTACTGTGCTCCACAACGTTGAGCTTCAGCCGGGTGGTGGTGGAAAAATGGCCCGAAGTGCTGGCTCCAGTGTCCAACTCGTAGCCAAAGATGGCGGTTTCGCTATTTTGAGACTTCCAAGTACTGAGATGCGACGAGTTCGAATTGACTGTCGCGCTACTGTGGGTGAAGTTGGTAACCAGGAGCATGAGTTAACAAAGATTGGAAAAGCTGGTCGTAATCGTTGGAAGGGCGTGCGTCCTCAGACGCGGGGTGTGGCGATGAACCCGGTTGATCATCCCCTAGGCGGCGGTGAGGGGAAATCTTCAGGTGGGCGCCATCCAGTCTCACCTTGGGGTCAGCCAGAAGGTCGCACCAGACAGCAAGGGAAAAATTCAGACAACTTGATTGTGCGTCGTCGTCGACGGCGCGGATCTCGGAGGTAATAATCGATGCCACGCAGTCTTAAAAAAGGCCCTTTCGTTGATGAGCATTTACTTAAAAAAGTTGATGCGTTGAATGAATCTGGGGAGAAAAAAGTTATTAGGACTTGGTCTCGTCGTTCCACGATTATTCCCGACATGGTTGGTCATACTTTGGGCGTACATGATGGTCGCAAACACGTGCCCGTTTATGTGACTGAGTCGATGGTTGGCCATAAGCTTGGCGAGTTTGCTCCCACTCGCACATTTCGTTCGCATGCAGGTCAGGAAAAGGGAATTCGGCGCTGATGGTTTCGATGATGCCAGATTCTCTTGGAATCCGCCCAGGTAGTAAAGCTGTTGCTCGACATGTTCGAGTATCGGCTTCCAAAGCTCGCGCTGTTTTAGATCTTGTTCGGGGCCTGTCTTATAGTCGAGCCGCCGAAATCGTTGCTTTCTCGGAGCGTAGCGTTGCTGGTGTTGTGGGCAAGTGTCTCGAATCTGCGGTTGCCAATGCAGAACATAATGATCAGATTCCTGCAGAGGAGCTATTCGTTTCTGCCTGTTATGCCGATGAGGGTCCTACCTTGAAGCGTTGGCGCCCGCGAGCTCGTGGTCGAGCTACTCCTATTAACAAACGCACATGCCATATTACGATGGTTGTTAGCCGGTATACGGCGGAAGAACTGGAAACCTCTGAGACGAATAGCTCTAGGGCTGGGGTCTCCCGTCGTGAGCGCGTTGAACGGAGTCGTTCTGCTGAAGCTCCCAGCGATGACAGCCAAGCCGATGATGTTGTGGCCACTTCTGAACCGCCTTCGAGATCTAGCGATAACACTGAGGTGTCATCTGTAGAGGAGTCTGCTGCAGAGGATGGTCTTGTCGCCGAGAACGAGCAAGCTGAGGTGTCATCTGTAGAGGAGTCTGCTGCAGAGGATGGTCTTGTCGCCGAGAACGAGCAAGCTGAGTCTGAGTCTGTAGAGGAGTCTGCTGCAGAGGATGGTCTTGTCGCCGAGAACGAGCAAGCTGAGTCTGAGTCTGAGACTTATACAAACCCCGAGGAGCGTTCCTGATGGGTCAGAAAGTCAATCCATATGGTTTTCGCTTAGGCGTCACCACTGATTGGAAGTCACGGTGGTTTGCGACCCGGCAGGAGTATGCCGACAACATAGTTGAAGATTGGCAGATTCGTGATTTCTTGAGGACAGAGCTTCCTCATGCCGCGATAAGCCGAATTGAAGTTGAAAGAACTCGTGACCGCCTTCGTATTGACGTTCATACGGCGCGTCCAGGTATTGTGATCGGCCGCAAGGGGACCGAGGCGGATCGTCTAAGAACCGGTCTTGGGGAGATCAGCGGAAATCATAGAGTGCAGCTCAATATTCAAGAGATAAAAGAGCCTGAGCTTGACGCTGCTCTTATTGCCCAGGGTGTTGCCGATCAGCTAGCCGGCCGTGTGGCTTTCCGTCGAGCAATGAAACGTGCTGTCCAGAACGCTCAGAAGGCCGGAGCTCTTGGCATTCGTGTTCAGTGTTCAGGACGTCTCGGTGGTTCAGAAATGTCGCGTACGGAGTGGTATAGGGAGGGTCGAGTGCCGCTTCACACTTTGCGTGCCGATATCGACTATGGATTCCGAGAGGCGCATACTACGTACGGCCGTATTGGTGTCAAGGTGTGGATTTACAAGGGTGATATTTTGCCTTACAAGAGTCAGCTCGAGGACAAGATTACTCGGGAAGCGGCGATGGCCGTAGGTGAAACTTCGGGTCAGGTCCGATCACGAACGGTTGTCTCTTCGGCGGCAGCCCGGCTACGAAAGGTAGAAGGGGAGGATCTCCCGATAGATCAAATTGGTGAAGCGGATGAGCCGGCACCTTTAGTGAAAGAGGGGGATGCTGAGTTCGAGAAGTTGCTTGCTGAAGAGGAGGCAATTGAAGCCTCAACACGCGAGCACCACGAGACGCCGCACTTCCGGCCAGGGGACGGTGATTGATCATGTTGATGCCTAAGAAAACTTCGTATCGTAAGCATCAGCGTGGTCGTATGCGGGGGAATTCGAAAGGTCAGACCAGTGTCACGTTTGGAGAATTTGGTGTTCAGGCCCTTGAGCCTGGATGGATAACTGCCCGCCAAATTGAGGCGGCACGTGTTGCTATGACTCGCCATATCAAGCGAGGTGGAAAAGTTTGGATCAATGTATTCCCAGACAAACCGGTTACTCAGAAGCCAGCTGAGACTCGGATGGGTTCGGGAAAGGGCAATCCGGAACACTGGGTTGCAGTCGTCAAACCAGGTCGGGTTCTTTTCGAACTCTCTTATTCTGATGCTGAGATAGCTCGTGCTGCGATCAACAGGGCAATCCAAAAGTTGCCTATCAAGGCACGCTTTATTGAGCGTGAGGAGAGGTTCTAATGGTACGTCTTAAGGTGCTGGCTGATCTGGGAGATACTGATCTCCTCGAACGGCTAGGCGAATCTAAGGAGGAGCTTTTTAACTTACGATTTCAATTGGCAACAGGCCAGTTGGAGAATCATGCTCGTCTCGGTCAGGTGAAAAAGGATTTGGCGCGTTTACTCACGGAGCTTCGTGCCCGAGAGATCGAGCTAGATACGGGAGTCGATTTTGAAGGAGAGGTAGCTGACTGATGGTTGGTACTAATTCTGGTCACGCAGCTGAGATAAAAAATCGGGTTAATTCTCGGAAAGTCCGTGAAGGCGTCGTTGTTTCTGCTCAGCAAGACAAAACTGTCATTGTTGAAGTGATTGACCGTGTTCGACATCGACGCTATGCGAAAACGGTGAGACGAAGTAAGCGACTTCACGTTCATGATGAGGCGAATGATTTAAATGTGGGAGATCGAGTTCGAGTTCAAGAGACCCGTCCATTGTCCAAAATGAAACGTTGGCGGTTAGTCGAGATTCTTGAGAGGGCTAGGTAATGATTCAGCAAGAGACCCGGCTCCGAGTGGCTGACAATTCGGGTGCGAGGGAAGTTTTGTGTATAAAGGTCCTTGGTGGTTCGAAGCGGCGCTATGCCTCGATTGGGGATGTTTTCACCGCTACTGTCAAAGAGGCCAATCCAGGGGCGGCTGTCAAAAAGGGCGAGGTCGTTAAGTGCGTGGTGGTCCGTACTAAGAAAGAAAGACGTCGGCCTGATGGCTCATATATTCGTTTCGATGAGAATGCAGCGGTGCTGATCAACGATCAAATGCAGCCGCGTGGTACTCGTATTTTTGGTCCTGTTGGTCGGGAGCTGCGTGACAAGAAGTTCATGCGGATTGTTTCGTTGGCACCTGAGGTTCTTTAGATGAAGATTCGTAAGGGAGATCGGGTACGGGTTATTGCTGGTAAGGACCGTGGGAAAGAGGGCGTTGTTAGTCGAGCGATGCCGTCTAAAGACAAGGTAATCATCGAAGGTGTTAATATTGCTAAACGTCATCAAAAACCCACTCGTGCCACGATGCAGGGTGGGATCATAGATAAAGCTATGCCGGTTCACATTTCAAACGTCGCTGTTATAAGCCCAGTTGATAATCGACCGACACGAGTGAGTTATCGCCTTGGTGATGATGGAATTAAAATAAGAGTGTGCGCGCGGACTGGAGCCGATCTCGATGGCTGAAGCATTAAGCACAGCGGTTCGTTTAAGTGATCGTTACCGAGATGAGATTCGGCCAGCACTTAAGGAGGAACTTGGCCTGGTCAATATTATGCAGGTTCCAAAACTTGTGAAGATTGTCGTGAATATGGGTGTTGGCGCTGCAGCCCAGCAGGCGAAGCTCCTTGATGGGGCTTTAGGCGATCTTGCGACTATTACTGGTCAAAAGCCAAAGGTAACTCGGGCTAGAACGTCAATTTCAAACTTTAAATTACGTGAGGGTCAAGCGATTGGTGCCAAAGTGACATTACGAGGCGGTCGAATGTACGAATTTTTTGATCGCCTTGTGAACTTGGCGATACCAAGGATTCGAGATTTTCGGGGTCTCGATATTCGGTCATTCGATGGTCATGGGAATTACACGTTTGGAGTGGGAGAACAGTTGATATTTCCTGAAATCAGTTACGACACCGTTGACACACCACGGGGTATGGATATCACGATTGTGACATCGGCCGATTCAGATGTGGGGGGAAGGGCGCTTCTTGAGGCGTTCGGATTTCCATTTCGACGAGAGGTAAATTAATGGCGAAGAAGGCATTGATCAACAAACAAAAGAAAACGCCCAAGTTTAAGGTTCGCGCTTATACGCGCTGCCGGCGTTGTGGCCGTCCGCGGTCGGTTTACAGGGCGTTTAATTTATGTCGGGTCTGTCTACGGGCAATGGCTCATGCTGGGGAAATACCCGGCTTAGTGAAATCCAGCTGGTGAGGGGGTAGCACTATGACTATGACTGATCCGGTCGCCGATATGTTGACACGACTCCGAAACGCTAATCAGGCGATGCATGATGGTGTTTCTATGCCATCTTCAAAACAGAAGGTGGCGTTGGCGGGCATCCTTAAGTCTGAGGGTTATATAGACGACTATTCGGTTGGTGCTGGGCAAATGGGTCCTGGCGAAGAGTTGACAATTCACCTCAAATATTCAGCCGATCGTGAAAGGGTTATTAGAGGTTTGCAACGTGTTTCCAAGCCCGGTCTTCGTGTCTACCGCAAGTATGAAACTATCCCACGTGTCCTAGGTGGTTTAGGGGTAGCAGTTGTTAGTACTAGTCGGGGTCTTATGAGTGATCGAGAGGCTCGCCGCCGCAGAATTGGTGGCGAAGTCCTTTGTTATGTCTGGTAGGAGGTAGAAAATGTCTCGGGTTGGTAGAGCCCCTGTCTTGATTCCGTCTGGTGTGGGCGTCACTATTTCCGATCAACATGTCCAGATCACAGGGCCAAAAGGCTCTTTGGACTTAGATGTACCTGGTGATATTAGAGTTCGTGAGGATGATGATCGACTGATAGTGGAACGTGATGACGATGAACGGGGCAATCGCGCGTTGCATGGTTTGACACGTTCCCTGATCAATAACATGGTGGTAGGTGTTTCCCAGGGATTTCGTAAGGAACTCCAAATTGTTGGAGTTGGGTATCGAGCTCTACCGAAGGGCGAATCTGGTCTTGAACTACAGCTCGGGTTTAGTCATTCCATAGATGTTCAGGCACCCAATGGGGTTACGTTCGAAGTTCCGGAGCCTACGCGAATTGTGGTCCATGGAATAGATAAGCAGGTAGTTGGACAGGTGGCAGCTGAAATTCGTTCAGTTCGCAAGCCAGAGCCATATAAGGGTAAAGGGGTCCGATACATCGACGAGTATGTGGCCAGAAAGGCTGGAAAGGCAGCTAAATGAGTTCTCATTCTACCGATCGTCGAAGCGCTCGTCATCGCCGGCATCGTCGCGTTCGCCGTCGGGTTCAAGGTACTGGTAGTCGTCCTCGACTTACTGTTTTTAGGTCGGCCAAGCATATCTCGGCACAGCTAGTTGATGATTCGACTCAAAGCACTCTGGCTTCAGCGACTACTCTGCAGCAAGGCGTAGCTGACGGCTTGACTGGTATTGAGGCTGCTGCTGCGGTAGGCCGAATTATCGCGGAGCGTTCGAAGGCCGTTGGAGTCGGCAGCGTCGTATTTGACCGCGGCGGATATTTATATCACGGCCGGGTTGCTGCGCTTGCCGAGGCTGCCCGGAAAGCTGGATTGGAGTTTTAATGGCAGCAAACATTAACACCGAAGAACATCCTCTTCGCGAATCTCGGGTTATCCATATTAACCGTGTTGCCAAAGTGGTAAAAGGTGGTCGTCGGTTTTCTTTTACTGCTTTAGTGGTGATTGGCGATGGGGCTGGACGAGTGGGTCTTGGTTATGGCAAAGCCAAGGAGGTGCCTCTCGCTATCCAGAAAGGTACTGAAGAGGCTAAGCGCAACTTGTTTGCGGTCCCGTTAGCTGGATCGACAATTATTCACCCAATATTGGGTGAGAATGGCGCTGGGCGCGTTCTCCTTCAACCGGCCGCGCCAGGAACTGGTGTGATAGCAGGTGGTGCCGCTCGGGCGATTTTAGAAGAGGCAGGCATTCACGATGTACTGTGTAAGTCACTAGGATCCCCAAACCACATAAACGTGGCTCGATCCACTATCGCTGCCTTAACTGGGCTACGGCGTCCTGATGAGGTCGCTCGGTTGCGTGGCCTCACCGAAGAAGAGTTCGTGCCTGGGCCACTTCTCGAGGCGTATCGCCGCAGCGAGGCTGGTATTGGTATCGGCTCGTCCGAAAGAAACGCTTCTGGAGCAGGAGATTGATTATGGCGGGTGACAAAAGTTTAAAAGTTACTCAGGTTGTTTCGGCTATTGGGACTAAGCCTAAACAACGTGGTACTTTGCGTGCACTTGGTCTTGGTCGAATCGGTCGATCCAACGTCTTGCCAGATCGGGATGAGATTCGAGGGATGATTTCCCGTGTACCGCACCTAATTCGGGTTGAGGAGGTTTCGTAATATGAAAGTTCATGAGTTGAAACCATCTCCTGGATCCAAGAAGCGCGGCAAGCGTGTTGCCCGAGGTATTGCTGGTAAAGGTGGTAAGACCGCTGGGCGTGGTATGAAGGGTCAGCGGGCTCGTAGTAAGGTTCGTGTTGGGTTTGAGGGTGGGCAAATGCCACTGCACCAGCGAGTGCCCAAGCTTCGCGGATTTAAAAATCCCTTTCGTGTCGAATATCAGGGAATTAATCTCGATACTGTGGAGACATCAGGCTTGACAGAAGTTACCCCAGAATCACTATTTGAGTTGGGCTTGGTTGGTAAGAAATCCCTTGTCAAATTGCTAGCTCGGGGTGAGATCACGCGCGCTCTGACTGTTCGGGTTCATGCATGTTCCGCCCCTGCTGAGGCTGCTGTTATAGCTGCTGGTGGCAGTGTTGAACGTCTCCCGTTGCCTTTCGCAGTGCGGCCTCCGGCTCGTGGTAATGCACTGATGAACCGGTAGTGGATTATTAAGACGGCTGGAGGAGGAAACCATGCTATCTAGCATGCTAAATATGTTTCGGATCCGTGACTTGCGGAATCGGATTTTATTTACCCTCTTCATGATTTTGTTGTATCGGGTGGGTGCATTTATTCCGGCACCCGGGATCGATGTTGAGCAGGTCCAATTACTCCGTGATCAAGCAAATCAGGGTGGTGTTTTGGCTTTTCTACAGCTTTTCTCCGGTGGGGCACTTACAACATTTGCTGTTTTTGCCTTGGGCGTAATGCCTTATATAACGGCATCGATCATTATGCAGGTGCTTGGTGTTGTCGTACCTCGGATTGAGCAATGGCAGCAGCAAGGCGCGGTAGGCCAGCGAAAGATTACACAGTGGACTCGTTATCTCACAGTTGGTATTGCTGTTGTGCAAGCGACCAGTTTTGCTTTTTTATTCAACGATGGTGGAAATTCAATTAGTGGCCAGTCAGGTGCCAATCTTTTGCCGCGATTCCATATTGGAACCGTCAGCGTGGTTGTCATGACCCTTGCTGCCGGTACGGCTCTTCTTATGTGGATGGGTGAACTTATTACTCAAAAAGGCATTGGAAACGGAATGTCGTTAATCATTATGATTTCTGTAATTAGTGCCTTTCCTGCGCAAGGTTCTGTAATTCAAGTCGAGAATGGAGTGACCACGCTTCTTTTGGTGCTTGTTGTTTTGGTGGCAATGATTAGTGCCATTATTTTTGTTGAGCAGGGGCAACGGAGGATTCCGGTGCAGTTTGCAAAGAGGGTCGTGGGGCGTCGTATGTACGGCGGTCAGAATACTTATATACCGCTGAAAGTCAATCAATCGGGAGTGATCCCAATAATTTTTGCGACTTCCGTGCTTTATTTGCCTGTTCTATTAGCTGCGGCATTACCTTGGAACGGTTTTCGTAGTTGGGTAGACAACAATCTTGCCCAGCCCAACAATGTCTTCTATTTCGCTATTACCGGGATCCTCGTTGTGGGTTTTGCTTACTTTTACACAGCGATTACGTTCGATCCGGTTAAGCAAGCTGATCAGATTCGTAAACAAGGGGGCTTTATCCCCGGCATCCGCCCCGGCCATCAGACCGAGCGACATTTGGCAAAAATTTTATCCAGAATTACGCTACCAGGAGCACTGTTTCTTGCTGCTGTAGCCCTTTTGCCATCGATACTCGTGAATTTGTTTTTGGATACCCAGGCAGGTGTTGGTGGAAGTGGAGCTGCTGGTTTTGGTTTTATTGGTATCTCCATACTTATTGCTTCAGGTGTTGCATTGGAAACCATGAAGCAGATCGACTCTCAGCTGACCATGCGTAACTATGAAGGCTTCCTTAAGTAACTTTCTGGTAGAGGAGGGTGTTTACGGTGACGGCCACCCGATTAATTATTCTGGGTCGTCAGGGTTCCGGAAAAGGAACCCAGTGCGGACGATTGGTTGAGAATCTCGGACTAGTTCATGTCTCCACTGGTGACATCTTGCGCACGGCTGTGGAGGAGGGAACCGACTTAGGTAGAAGAGCTAGGGTTCTTATGGATAAGGGAGATTTGGTCTCTGACGAACTAATGATTGAGATTGTTGGAGAACGATTGGCCAAGTTTGATGTCTTGAAAAATGGCTTTTTGCTCGATGGGTTTCCACGGACACCGGCACAGGCGGAGGCCTTGGACATAATTCTTTCCGATTTAGGAGTTTCTCTTGATCGAGCTATAAACCTTGATGTGCCAGTTGATGAGGTTGTAAAGCGCATGCTGGCCCGCGGTCGCGCTGATGATACTGAAGAGGCTATTCGGCGTCGTCTTGAGCTCTATGAGTCCTCGACGAAACCGCTACTTGCTTGGTTTAAGAAACGAGGTTTACTCGCTGTTGTTGATGGATTAGGTTCAGAAGACAAAGTTTTTGAGCGTGTGATTGCGGTGCTTTAGGCGACACAACCCCACAATTATCGGGCTTTCTGGTTTTTCTGCTTCTAGCTTTAGCTATTCGGTTTCGTATTGGGTTGGCCGCGTCGAACGGCGGCGGTAGCGTTGCGTGTCGGCCTACATCGGATTTGCGTATGCGACCGTGGAGCCTTCGTCGATCCATCCGATTCTAAGGGGAGGACAACCCTGCCTAAACCGAAGGAAGACGCCATCGTCATGGAGGGCACAGTCCTAGAGTCTTTGCCGAACGCCATGTTCAAGGTTGAGCTGGATAATGGGCATAAAACACTTGCCCATATCTCTGGCAAGATGCGTATGCATTACATCCGTATTCTTCCGGGTGACCGAGTGCAGGTGGAACTCACCCCTTATGACCTCGAACGGGGTCGTATCACCTATAGGTATAAATGAGTAAACGATGAAGGTTCGAGCCAGCGTAAAGCCCATGTGTGAGAAGTGCCGGATTATACGGCGGCACGGACGCGTGCGGGTTATTTGCATTAACCCCCGACATAAACAGCGTCAGGGCTAGGGATAGGACTAGAGAAGCTATGGCACGTATCGCAGGTGTTGATATCCCGCGTGAGAAGCAGACTTGGATTTCTTTGACCTATATCCACGGTGTAGGGCGGAGTACTGCTGAGAAGATTTGTTTTGCTAGTGATGTTGATCCAGCGGCTCGCGTTCGGGATTTAACCGATGATGAGGTTGCTAAAATCCGAACTTTTATTGACCAAAACCTCAAAGTTGAGGGTGACTTACGCCGCGATATTTCTCAGAACATAAAGCGCAAAATGGATATCGGCTGCTATCAAGGTCTTCGACATAGGCGCGGGCTCCCCGTCCATGGTCAGAGAACTCACACCAATGCCCGTACACGCAAAGGTCCCCGTAAAACAATAGCGAACAAGAAGAAGGTCCTGAAGTAATGGCGAAACCCCCAACTGGAGGACGTCGGCCTCGCAAAAGGGAGCGCAAGAACGTCCCCTATGGCGTTGCCCACATTAAGAGTTCCTTTAACAACACGATTATCACGATTACCGATCAGAGTGGTAATGCTCTTGCATGGTCTTCGGCAGGTAATATTGGTTTTAAGGGTTCTAGGAAATCGACTCCTTTTGCTGCACAGATGGCGGCCGAACAATGTGCTCGAAAGGCTATGGAGCATGGTGTTAGGAAAGTTGACGTCGTAGTTAGGGGTCCTGGCTCAGGCCGAGAGACAGCTATTCGCACTATTCAGAACACGGGTATCGAAGTGACAGGAATCAAGGATGTTACACCGGTCCCGCACAATGGTTGTCGCCCACCTAAGCGTCGGAGAGTTTGATATGGCTCGTTATACGGGTCCTCGAGCCCGAGTTTCGCGGCGCCTAGGCACCAATATTTTTGGCACTAAAGGTGAGACGGTAGCTCTGGATAAGCGGCCTTATCCACCAGGCGATCACGGTCGTAGTCGCCGGAGGACTAATCAATCGGAGTACCTCTTACAACTTCAGGAGAAACAAAAGGCGCGTTTCACTTACGGACTTACCGAAAAGCAGTTTCGACGTTTATACGCAGAGGCAAATCGTCGTGAGGGTGTTACGGGTGAGAACATGCTTAGGTTTCTTGAACTCCGGCTCGACAACGTGGTATATCGGGCAGGCTTGGCTGCCACAAGACCACAAGCCCGGCAAATGGTGAGCCATGGGCACCTGGATGTTAACGGCCGCAGGGTTAATGTTCCCAGTTATCGAGTTCGCAAAGGGGATATTGTTAGCCTTCGCTCCAAGGCCCGCGACTTAGTCGTGGTCCGTTGGAATCTTGATGTTCTTGACCGACAGGCCCCTGCTTGGCTCGATGTAGCCGACGAGGGTTTCGAGGTCACCGTTCGCGAACTACCTGTTCGCGAACAAATCGACATCCCGGTGCGAGAGCACCTCATAGTCGAGCTCTACAGTAAGTAATCCGACTCCTTAGGGGTCAGTCCCCGGATCAAGAGAGAGAAGCATGCTGGTCATTCAGCGTCCTAATGTCGAAGCCATAAATGAGTCCGAAGCGAATGTTCAAAAATTCGCGGTTGGTCCACTAGAGCCTGGCTTTGGCCAGACACTTGGCAGTTCTATAAGGCGAACTCTGCTTTCGTCTGTGCCCGGAGCTGCAATTACACAAGTCAGATTTGAGGGTGCTGAACACGAATTTGCAACACTTAAGGGAGTCGTCGAAGACATAACCGATATTATTCTGGGGCTCAAAGATGTTGTTGTGCGTAGTTTCAGCGATGAGGCAGTGACGGTTCGTTTAGATGCCACTGGACCGGCAGAGGTATGTGCTGGTGATCTATCTCCGCATGCTGATATTGAAATTTTGAATCCCGATTTGCATTTGGCTACCGTCAACGAGGGTTCCCGTCTTGCTGCTGAGGTTACTGTGGAACGAGGCCGTGGCTTTTTGTCTTCAAGTCGTGTGCCGGACGATGGCATGATCGGAGTGATTCCCGTAGATGCGCTCTTTTCGCCGGTTAGGCGAGTGGCTTTCGAAGTCGTTGCTATGCAAGTCGATCAGTCCACGGATTACGATCGGCTAATACTCACTGTGGAGACCGATGGTTCGCTCAACCCCCGTGATGCTCTAGCGTCGGCAGGGGGCACTTTGCGGGCGTTGGTGCAGTTGGTCGAAGAAATGAGTGATGAAGCCCAGGGATTGTCGTTGGGTGAGGCGGATCCTGTTGGAGGAGGATCTCCGGATATGGATCTACCTATAGAGGATCTTGACCTGTCCGAACGTCCAAGGAACTGCCTTAAGCGTGCCCAGGTTGACACTGTGGGTCAGTTACTTGAGCGTACCGAAGATGACCTTCTAGCGATTACCAACTTTGGACAGAAGTCGTTAGATGAAGTACTAGACAAGCTGGATGAACGCGGTCTTACTCTTCGGATTCGGGATTGATACAGTGACCGCTACGCCACGTAAGGGTCGACGGCTTGGGGGTAGTTCCGCTCATCAGAAGTCAATGTTGGCGAACTTAGTGGCTTCGTTAATTGCGGCTGAGGCTATTACCACTACCGAGACTAAAGCAAAGGCGTTACGCCCAGTGGCTGAAAAGATGATCACTAAGGCAAAAAAAGGTGGTCTTCACAATCACCGCCGAGTTGTAGCCTTCCTACGTGATAAAGAGATGGCGGCCAAGCTTTTTGAAGAAATTGGTCCTCGTTATAAAGATCGAGCTGGTGGGTACACGCGGATACTGAAGCTTGGTCCGCGTCATGGTGATAACGCACCGATGGTCCGTATCGAGTTGGTTTAATCTAGATATGCCATGCGTGTCCGGGGAACCATCGCTTATGACGGGAGCCCTTTTTATGGCTTTGCTTATAATGCGGGGGTTCGAACAGTCGCGGGTGATCTGAGTGCAGCTTTGTCTGAGATCTTCGGAGGGGAGTTCTTTATATCTTGTGCTGGTCGGACCGATCGGGGAGTTCATTCAGTCGGTCAGGTGGTCAGCTTTGATATTCCGGAAGGTGCTGATCTCTACAAACTAGCTCGTTCCTTGAATAGTCTGTGTGCTCCCCACGTTGCTATTTATGAACTTTCACATGCTGAAGATGACTTTGATGCTCGTTTCTCTGCTACAGGTCGCCAGTATCGTTATCGATTGTTAAATCGTGAGGAACCGGATCCGTTTCTTGCGAGGACGGCTTGGCATGTCAGAGAGGAATTAAATTTCTCCGCGATGGCTGCTGCCGCCGAATATCTAGTTGGTGAACACGATTTCTCTTCGTTTTGTCGCCGTCCGCGGCGGACCGATGGAGCAACCGTTAGTTTAGTGAGGACGGTTGAAGAAGTGGGCTGGTGGTTGTCTGGCAACCAGTTACCCGGAGTATTGGATTTTAAGATTTCCGCTGTTGCTTTTTGTCATCAAATGGTTCGTTCCATTGTCGGAACTTTGGTAAAGGTTGGCAGCGGTCATCGTTCTCCTTCGGAGGTGCACGACATCTTGATATCTCGAGATCGTCAAATGGGAGACAAACCTGCACCGCCTCACGGCCTTGTACTTTGGTCGGTTCGGTATGGAGATAAATGGAGTGACCCTCCAGGAGAGGCTGCCGGACTGGTATTTGGCCAATAATTTCCCCGGATGGGCAAGGAGAAAATGGTGAAGGGTTGCCGGCTAGTCAGCTCGCCCGTAGCCTTGCAGACTGGCCCAGGATCTTACTATGAGTATCAACTAATTATTGAGGCGGGGCCATACGTACGAGAAACGGCTAAGAGGTCTGCTGTGTCTACTGTTAGTCCCAGGGCGAGTGAAATTGAGCGTAGTTGGCATGTAGTAGATGCTGACGGCCTTGTGTTGGGTCGGCTTGCCAGTGAGGTGGCCGCTATTTTGCGTGGTAAACGCAAACGAATTTTCACGCCACACATGGATACAGGTGACCATGTGATCGTCATCAATACGGATAAAGTTGTTCTGACAGGAGCGAAATTGACGGAGAAGATGGTCTATGACCATTCGGGGTATCCAGGCGGACTCAAATCTCGTCCCTACGGTGATTTACTACTCGAGCATTCGGACGAAGCAGTGCGCCGAACGATTCGGGGTATGTTGCCAAAAAATCGGCTTGGCCGAAAGATGATTTCCAAGCTAAAAGTCTATCGTGGACCGCATCACCCTCACCAAGCACAGAAGCCCCAACCACTCAATATTGAACACGCTCGGGCGCGCACGGTCTGAAGCATCTTTGTTTAAGCGAGGATAACTGTATGTCTAGTAATCTGATCCAGACCACGGGCCGCCGTAAAGCAGCTGTAGCACGTGTACGTCTTCGGCCGGCCGAGGGGAACTCGAGCATTACTATCAACAACCGTTCTGCCGAGGATTTTTTCCCTTCGGAAAGTCATCGTCTTCTGTTTCTTGAACCTCTTCGGGTGACAGGGACTGAGGGTGTATTCGATATTCATGCAACCGTAGATGGCGGCGGTTCAGCTGGCCAGGCAGGTGCCTTACGACTCGGTATTGCCCGGGCTCTTGAGATAGCGGATCCTGAGAATCGTGGTGCTCTTAAACGGGCAGGCTTGCTTACACGGGATGATCGGAAGAAGGAATCTAAGAAGTACGGTCTGAAAAAGGCTCGCAAGGCGCCTCAATACAGTAAGCGCTAGGCTGGTCGCCGGCCTCTAGTGACCCTAGTCCGCATACTCCTCTGATGACTCTGCAATTTGGTACCGACGGGGTTCGGGGTCCAGCAGGGACAGTTCTTACTGAACCAGTTGTGCGGGCTCTTGGTTTTGCAGCTGCTGGCCATCTTGGTGCGGAAACTGTTGTCATTGGCCATGACACTAGAGTGTCAAGTGTTCCTCTTTCTTTGGCTCTGGCTGAAGGATTTTTAGCTGGAGGAATCAAGGTCCGTCTTTTGGGTATGGTGCCGACACCAGCGGTCGCACATGTAGCGTCGGCTGACAGTGTGGCTGGTGCGATAGTTTCGGCTTCTCACAATTCTTGGGGCGACAATGGTGTGAAGTTATTTGCCCAGGGAGGTCGAAAACTCGACGATTTCTTACAAGCTAACCTTCAGGCTACCTGGGACGCGACCCCGGAGTTGGACATAATCACGGGCAAAGTGCCCCTTCCTCGTCCTGACTCCCGTTGGGAAAATTTTCTTGTTGGTTCAGTCGGAGAGCGGGCTCTCGAAGGTTTGCATTTGGTTGTTGATTGCGCAAACGGCGCTATGTCCATTGCGGCCCCGTCAGTACTGAAGGATCTCGGGGCCACTGTTACTGTTTTGAATGATTCACCTGATGGATACAACATTAATGCGGGCTGTGGTTCGGTTTACCCCTCGGAAGTCCAGCAGACAGTTTTAGCGATTCAAGCCGATGCTGGACTAGCCTTCGACGGGGATGGCGATCGAGTTGTTGCAGTTTCCGCTGATGGCACACTCCTCGATGGTGATCACCTCCTCGGAGTAAGTGCTGTAGATCTCTACGAGAGAGGGTTACTAGTTGGTGATACTGTTGTTTTAACAGTAATGGCGAATCTAGGCCTCCGAAGGGCACTTTCTTCTGCGGGGATCAATGTGTTTGAGACCGCAGTGGGTGATCGTTATGTGCTCGAGGCTTTAGAGAGAAATAGTTGGGTTCTTGGTGGGGAGCAATCAGGTCATTTGATATTTCGTAATTTGGCTACGACTGGAGATGGGCTCCTTGCGGCGGTTCAGATTCTCGATGCTGCGCGGCGTCGTGGGTACGAACTTGGAGATTGGGCTACGGGTCTCGTGACCAAGGTTCCCCAGGTTGTACGTTCAGTGAAAGTTACCGAACCTGGTGTTCATATTGTCGAGGCTATGGAGGATGAAATTGATGTCGCGCGAAAGACCCTAAGTGATGAGGGTAGAGTTCTTGTCCGGCTCTCAGGTACGGAATCGGTTGTTCGGGTAATGGTCGAAACTTTCGACTCTGATCTCGCTGAACATTTGGTCGAAAAGCTTTGTCGATTAGTAGAGCATTTGAATGTTGCGTAGGTCGCCTCCGGACGTGTGCACTGCCTAGAATTTGTAGTGGTTCGGTCGATTTAGATAGGCGAACTAATGTTGGAAGGAAGCTAATACACCATGTGCGGTATCATCGCATTTCTCCGACGTCCTGCGAGTCGGCCTGTCCCTAGACCAGATGTCATACTTGGGCCGCTTGGGCGGGTTGATTCCGTACTGGGAAAGGTGGATCTAGAGTCGCTTATTGAGGCAGCCGACATTTTGGAAGAAGTTGATTCTCTGCTCGGTGGTGCACCTGGTTTGGAAGCACTCGTCGGAGAACCTGGGTTTTTGGATGCGGTCACTAACCAGGTGGCTAGATTCAACATTCGGCTCAAAGAGGCAGAGGATCTTCTTGCTGGTTGGGCTAATGACCATGAACAAGGTAATGCGGCTCTTGTCCGTCTGCGTGACGCTGCCTGGGCGATTGTAAATGATCGTGTTGGTGCGGCTCGGGGTGTTTTGGAATTAGCGAGTGCAGCTGACCCGCCTACTGCTTCGGGACGAGCCGTACTGTTGTCTATTCAGCAGGCTTTGAGTGCTCTTGATCGCCTGGAGGTTCGCGGTCGTGACTCAGCAGGCTTACAAGTCACCCTGTGGGATCATGGGCTTGATTTGACAGACCCTAACTTAGTAGACCAGATCAATTCTCGGGCGGCTGACCCTCTACTCCAATCGGGGAGTATGCGTGTTCTCCCCCAAAACGGTTTGGCATTCATTGTGAAGACTGCGGCTGAAATTGGTGAATTAGGAGATAATACTGCAGTGCTTCGTAAGGCGCTCGCGGACGATTGTTTATTAGCCCGGGCACTTGGGGGTGCGGATGTTCAGGGTTCGGTTCTCGGACATACTAGATGGGCAAGTGTTGGAATTGTCGCCGAGGCCAATGCGCACCCTGTTGATGCCACTGTCTCTGATGGAGCCCCTCCTCACCCCGTGGTTACTGTTCAGAACGGGGATGTTGATAACCACGCCGATCTTGTTCGCTCAAACCACTTCGAGTATTCCAGTGCGATAAGCACGGATGCTAAAGTAGTACCCTTACTTATCTCGCAGCACCTTGATAGGGGGGAATCTCCTGGCGAGTCCTTCCGTCAGGCAGTGCGGAGTTTCGAAGGATCGTTAGCTATTGCTGCGGCTTTCGGCCAACTGCCTGGGCAGCTGCACCTTTCGCTGCGCGGCAGTGGTCAAGCTTTGTATGTGGGTCTTGCTGAAGACACTTACGTCGTTGCTAGTGAGCCTTATGGGTTGGTAGAGGTCACTTCTAATTATGTGCGGATGGATGGAGAGATTCCGGTTGAGGTAGGTAATTCTGCTTCAAATGGTCAGATCTTGGTGCTTGACGCCAATTTCGCAGGGGAGATTGACGGTTTGCGCCGTGGAGCGTTTGATGGGCGTGAGTTGTGCCTTTCGGATAGCGATGTGAGTCGAGCCGGGATTACTACCCGAGATATCGATCGTGGTTCGTTTCCTCACTACCTACTAAAAGAAATTAGTGAGTCGCCAAGATCTGTTCGTGCAACTCTCCGGGGCCGTCTTCTAGAGGAGGTTGGTGACCCGAAAGTTGTGATGGGAGAAGAGGTTATTCCGGACGCTTTGCGGGCTGATTTACTTGAAGGACGAATCAGTGAGATTATGGTCGTAGGACAGGGTACTGCAGCTATAGCAGGGGAGGCCGTTGCAGACGCGATCATAGTAGAATTAGCGGGAACGGGTATCCGAGTATCTGCTTGTCCCGCTACGGAATTATCTGGCTTCAATCTCCGTATCGACATGTCGGACACACTAATTGTGGCGATCAGCCAGTCCGGTACGACGACTGACACAAATAGAACTGTTGATCTTGTACGCGGACGTGGTGCCCGGGTTGTAGCGATTGTGAACCGGAGAAATAGTGACCTCACGGATCGTGCTGATGGTGTCCTCTACACTTCAGATGGCCGGGACGTAGAGATGAGCGTGGCATCCACCAAAGCCTTTTATTCGCAGGTCGTTGCCGGTTTTCTTTTGGCAGCTGTCTTGGCTGACACCGTTGGTGTAGCGGGTGCTGATGATAGAGCTGGTTTACTCGATGGGCTCCGTGTTCTACCTGAAGCGATGGAGGATGTTCTTGCCCAGCGCAGTCGAATAGCGGACCTGGCAGTTCAGCATGCTCCTGGTCGACGTTATTGGGCGGTCGTTGGAAATGGTCCCAACTTCATTGCCGCTCGTGAGATTCGAATCAAGCTTTCAGAGCTATGTTACAAGTCGATATCAAGTGACGTTACCGAAGACAAAAAACATATCGATCTTTCTTCTGAGCCGTTGATATTTGTTTGTGCTGCAGGACTTTCGGGGTCAACTGTGGATGATGTGGCCAAAGAGGTAGCGATCTATCGGGCTCATCGGGCTGTTCCACTTGTGGTTACAGATCTACCGAGTCGTTTTCCGGAAGCTTTTGGTTCAATTGTTATACCAATGACCCATCCTCGTCTGGCCTTTATTTTGGCAACAATGGTCGGACACCTGTTTGGTTATGAAGCGGCACGGGCGATTGATGCACAGGCGAAGCCGCTTCGTGAGGCGCGTTCTGTCATTGAGAGGTTTGCTGCAGAACAGCTTGATTCCGGAGAACAAGGCTCTATTTTGTTTAACGATGCATCGGTTGAAGATTTACATCAATCCTTGTCCTTATCCGCTGCTCAGTTTCAACATGAACTCCGATCTGGTCGTCTTAACGGCCACCTTGAGGCATCAACCGCGGTCCGTCTGGCTTCCCTATTTCGTTATGCATTTGGTGGTGTTCCGCTTGATTCCTATCAGGGTGAGTTTGGTCGGGTTGGAACGCCCGCTTTAGTACTTGACGACCTTGCGTCAGCCCTTTCGGTAGCTATTGAGGAGTTAACTCGTCCGATCGACGCTATTAAACACCAAGCTAAGACCGTCACCGTAGGTATTTCTCGTTCCGACGAGACACTTCTTGGTGCTCGATTGACGCAAACTGTTCTAGATACAGGAACTCCCCGAGACAGTCTTAGTTATCGTACCCTGCGTATTTTGCAGGCTCTTGATCCGGCGGTAGCTGCTGTCACCGGTTTTACTCGCTACCGCTTAGAGGGTGTTGACGGTTCTTCGGCGAGTGCTGTGATTATTGGCCGCAGTGGTTTGTCTGTTGACATTTCCTCGCGTACGGAGCATGACTCGGCCTTACGCGGGACAAAGCATCGGGTGGCTATGGATCGGGAAGTATTGATGACCCGAGGTGCTTGGGATGGTCGAGTCATTGTTTTAGTTCCCGAGATTAAGGATGCGGAGGCGGTTGGTCTAGTGCTACTACATATCACCACAGTCGATATGTTGTCGCCTGACGCAGTGCATACTGTGTTGGAGGGTTACCACGACCGGTATGGAGAAATTCGCGACGCAGTTTGTGAGACGGAGCCTTCTCTTCGAAATGATTTGTTGGCGGCAATCCCAGTAGAGGATCTATTGGTTGAAGAAGTTGGTGTCATTGTCGAACGATTACGGAGCAGCACTTAGTTTGGAGTAATTAGCGATGGTAGGAGTCGGCGTAGGTGGCAAAGAGAATGATTGGGCTTCTTGCCATTATGGTCAAAGGAGGTATTCATTATGATTGGAATTGGCGCTGACCTCGTAGATATTGGGCGTTTTCGACGTTCCCTGGTGCGTAGTCCGGGTTTATGCGACCGCCTTTTCCGCCCCAATGAGCAAGCTTATGCCGAGCGGCAGAGTGACCCCACGGAGCGTTATGCAGGGAGGTTTGCGGCCAAAGAAGCCGTTCTTAAGGCACTCGGTTTAGGCCTTGGCGGAATTGCCATGTACGACATTGAGGTGATCCGTACTGACTCTGGTGCACCTTCGTTGCTGTTGCATGGAGATGCTGCTCGCGTGTCCGCTAATGCAGGCGTGACTGGTTGGTTAGTAACGATTTCTCATACGGAAACGCTGGCTCAGGCCGTAGTGGTGGCACGCTAGAGAGATGTTGCCCGTTGCTACGCCACAAGAGATAGCAGCAATTGATGAAGCTTCTGGTGTAACGCGTGAAATTCTTATTGACCGCGCTGGTGCTGCTGTCGCTAAAGCCGCGCTTGAAATCCTCAATGATGTCGAAATTCCTCGTATAGCGGTCATTGTTGGAAAGGGTTCGAATGGTGCCGATGGTCGTGTAGCAGCGAGATTGCTCGCTAAACGCGGTGGGATGGTCGAAATGTTTGACGCTTGTGATACGCCAGAAAATCTTTTTGGGATCGATTTGGTTATTGATGCTGCGTACGGTACGGGCCTACGCGGTACATATAGAGCACCTGTAACAGATGCTCCGGTACTTGCGGTTGATTTACCTTCAGGATTGGATGCGCTCACAGGAGATTCAAGTGGTTCACCGGCTCGAGCGACCCGGACAGTTACCTTTGGTACGCTTAAGTTCGGTCATCTCCTGGGAGTGGGACCCGACTATTGCGGTGAGGTGGTTGTAGCCGATATAGGACTAGAGGTATCAGGGATTCGAGCTTCTTTGGTTGAACCTAGTGATATCGCTTGGATGGTTCCTATACGGCCACGGGACCATCACAAGTGGCAGAGTGCCTGTTGGGTCGTTGCCGGCTCGTCGGGGATGGAAGGGTCGGCTCATCTAGCTGCACGTGCCGCTCAGCGGGCTGGAGCAGGCTATGTGCGTCTTTCGGTGCCTGCTGGATTGAGAATGTTGCAAGCGCCGCTAGAAGTAGTTGTCGATTCTATTTCTGGGAACTTGGATTTACCTGAGGATCATGAACGTTTCTCCTCTCTCGTCTTGGGTCCCGGCCTAGGACGTGTATCGGGTGACGATGTGCGGTCTTTGCTAACCAGGTTTTCTGGTCCTGTTGTTGTTGATGGAGATGGCCTTTCTGCTTTGGGTGTTTTAGCCAAGCCCCTTCGGGAAATGCCGACGATTTTGACGCCGCACGATGGTGAATTCGAACGACTTACTGGCAGTCGACCTGGTCCGAATAGAGTGGATAAGGCTTCAGAATTAGCGGAGCGGTCTGGTGCCGTTGTTCTACTCAAAGGCTCTACAACAATTATTGCTACGCCTGGTGGTGAAGTTATCCTGTCAGCTTCCGGCGATCAGCGTCTTGCAACGGCAGGATCTGGTGATGTTCTATCCGGAATAATTGGTGCATTTCTGGCGCGAGGCGCACACCCGACAGAAGCTGCCGCAGCAGGGGCTTTTGTCCATGGGCTCACTGTTGCTGATCTCCCGCACACAGGTGTGGTAGCCGGTGATTTGGACAGATGCCTACCGAATATTTTGTCTGAACTTCTCGGAAAGGCTGAAGCCGAGGTGGGTGTTTGATGCGTCCAACTTGGTACGAAATTGATCTTCGTAAAGTCCGTAGAAATGTCGAGTTGTTGCGAAGCTTGGCTGGAGATTCTCTATTTTGTGCTGTCGTTAAAGCTGATGCTTATGGCCACGGCTCGGTTCCTATAGCTCGTACCGCAGTTGAAGCAGGGGCTCAATGGCTTGCAGTTGCATTAATTGAAGAAGCTGTCGAACTTAGGGCCGGAGGTCTAGAGGTCCCGATACTTCTACTTAGTGAGCCAAGACCCGACGAAATGGTCGAGGTGGCAGCGGTTACTGGTCTTCGCCCAACGCTTTATACGCCGCTAGGGATAGATGCCTGTGCTGCTTCCGCCCCAGGTTTGTCGGTACATCTTAAGGTTGATACCGGGATGCACCGAGTGGGCACCGAAACGGCTGATGCGACTTCTCTAGTCCGTAGAGCCCTCGATGCTGGTTTAGTTCTTGAAGGGATTTACACACATTTTGCAGTTGCGGACAAGCCATATGACCCTTTTACAGAGCAACAGATTCGTCGGTTTGATCTTGTATTAGAAGAGCTAGCGTCTGCTGGGGTCGAGCCAGAAATAGTTCATCTTTCAAATACTGCAGGTTTACTTACGCGACCTGATCTGTCCCGTTCGATGGTGCGTGTAGGAGTTGGTGTCTATGGAGTATCTCCTTCACCTGAGTTGTCTCCAGTTTGTGAAGATTTTGGTTTGACTCCAATTGGGCATCTTCGAAGTGAGGTAACCCGCACTCATGTTGTTCCCGCAGGTGAAAGTGTTTCTTACGGGCGTCAATGGCTGGCTGATCGTCCCACCTTCATAGCTACAGTTCCAGTCGGTTATGGAGATGGAATCCCTCGTGGGTGGTGGAAGAAAGGTGATGTGCTCGTTCGTGGTCAGCGTAGGCCTATACGCGGTGTGATAACGATGGACCATTTAATGGTTGAGGTGGATATTGATGTAGATATTGGTGATGAGGTTGTTCTTATAGGATTCCAAGGTAGTGAGACACTCACCGCTGAAGAGATAGCTATAGCAACAGACACTATTAGTTATGAGATTCTCACATCGATCGGTAACAGAGTGTCTCGTCGTCACCGATCAAACGTCTAAAGAGCCGTTTTGTCCTATCGGGTATTGCTATTGGAGCCGTATTGTGGCGGTTCTCACGCTGCATGGGTAGAAGGTTTTGCGGCTAATAGCCGTAACGAAGTTGTGATAGCTAGTCTGCCGGGTCATTTTTGGAGGTGGAGGATGCGGGGAGCGTCTATAAATCTTGCTGACTCGGCTCGTGAAGCGATAGCGGTTTCTGGGAAGCCAGATTTGGTGTTGGCAAGTGGAATGTTTGATTTGTCCAGTTGGCTTGGTTTGGTCCGAAACTTTTTAGGCAATCCACCGGTTGTTCTTTATTTACACGAGAATCAGTTGGGCTATCCGATTTCCCCAGGCCAGCAAGAAGGTGATGAGTTCGCTTTAGTCAACTGGCGCTCGATGGTTGCAGCTGATGAGATCTGGTGCAACTCACGTTTCCAAATCGATGAACTTATCGGTGCATTACCTGGGCTATTGGGTCGATCACCTGATGCCTCACATATCCGGTTACTGGATGAGGTTGTTGCACGTTTTTCTGTGCTTCCGGTTGGGGTTGATTTGAGTGCTTTCAGTGAAAGGATGGAGCCTTCTCGTAAGACGGATTCCGTCCCACTGGTTTTGTGGAACCACCGATGGGAATATGACAAAAATCCAAAATCTGTATTCGAATCTCTAGTCGAGCTTGCCGGTGAGGGCATTGAATTTAGCGTTGCGATAGTTGGAGAGAATGTACGTTCGGACCCCTGGGAGATGGAGAAAGCTCGCACCGCCTTAGGTGACCGTGTAGTTCAGTTCGGATGGATGCCTCGGCGAGATTACTTGGATTTACTTAGGAGATCAGACGTAGTTGTCAGTGCTTCTCATCAAGAATATTTTGGCATTTCAGTGGTTGAGGCAGCTGCTGCAGGTGCTATACCAGTTTTGCCTCACCGGCTAAGCTACCCGGAAGTATTTCCGGCGGCTTGGCATGAAGCCATCCTGTATAAGGAAGGTAGTCTTACTGCTCGGCTCCGGACCGTTCTAGTTGATATTCCTTTCTGGCGTGCACGAATAGCAGGTTTGGCTGAAGCGATGCTGAGGTATGACTGGAGTGTTATGGCTTGCGAGTATGACAGACGAATTGATGACCTCGTGAAGAAATCCCGTTTGGTGTCATGAGGTTTCCGATTGAGGGTGTTCGAATCGGACATTGGACCGACAACATAGCTCGGACAGGCTGTACTGTCGTGCTCCTCCCTGCGGGAACGATTGCTTCTGGGGAGATCCGAGGTGGATCACCTGCTACCCGAGAGTTTGATTTACTTTCTCCAGAACGGACAGTCGATCGGCTAGATGCCGTAGTACTGACGGGTGGATCGGCATTTGGTCTTGCCTCGGCGGGTGGTGTTGTTGATTATCTTGAAGAAGAGGGTGTTGGATATCCAACCGGTGCAGGTCCTGTCCCCATTGTTGTTGCTATGGGACTGTTTGACCTAATGGAGGGTGATGCGAGAGTCCGTCCGGGTTTGGTTGAGGGGCGTGCTGCGGCTGCGGCGGCTTCAGGTGAGTTTATGCTAGGCCAGGTTGGTGCTGGCACGGGGGCGACAATTGGCACCTGGCGGGGCCGAAATTATGCTTTTCCAGGGGGTATCGGTTTCGGTGCAGCTGATCGAGATGGTGTGACAGTGGCTTCTATTGTTGCAGTGAACGCTGCCGGCGAACTGAATAATGGTTTGGTTTCTGCCGCTATTGCTAACGGAACGTATATATGGCCTACAGACAGTGTTGAGGCTTTTGAAGGGCCTCTAAACACTACGATTGGTCTCATCGTTACGAATGCGATTCTTTCCAAGGGAGATTGTCTGCTTGCTGCCCAAGCGGGCCATGATGGTTTGGCTCGTGCCTTGTTCCCAGCTCACTTGTCATCCGATGGTGACGCGCTTGTGTTTGCCGCGACGGGAGGGGTAGAGGCGATGACGGATTTAGTTCGAGTTCTAGCCGCGTCCGCTGTAGAACGTGCGGTCCGGGTTGCCTGTGAGCCTGTGTCGCTACCATTTAACAGTGGTTGAAAAGCGTCATACTAAGGCTGGCTTGACTCGCCTTCAGGTGTTGGCTAATCGGGCTACTGGTTGCACTCAGTGCATCCTGTCTGAAGGTCGCAGCAGCGTGGTGTTTGGGGCCGGCAAGGCATCAGCCGACCTCATGTTTGTGGGTGAGGCGCCGGGTGCAGAGGAAGATCGGCAGGGGCTGCCATTCGTTGGTCGATCAGGAAAGCTTTTAGAGAAGCTGATTGTCGAGGAGTTGGGAATTGGTCGTGATGAGTGTTACATCGCCAATGTGGTGAAATGCCGACCCCCCGGGAACCGTGATCCAAAGCCCGATGAGATTGCAGCCTGCCGGCCGTTTTTGGAAGAGCAGATTAAGATAATAGATCCGGTAGTGATCGTCACCCTCGGCAACTTCGCTGCCAAGTTATTACTACAAACTCAGACTGGTATTACTCGATTACGTGGTCAGTCCTATAGGTATGGTGAGCGGTATTTGGTTCCGACTTTTCATCCAGCAGCTGCTCTACGAGGTGGGTCTGATGTCTTAACGCGAATGCGATCTGATTTAATCCGAGCCAAGCGTCTAATAGACATATGACAAAGTTTGTTACGCACACTGGGTCCGCAATCGAGACCCAGAATTTGGCTTCCGGTTTAGCGCCTATAGCTCAAGCCGGTGATTTAATTGTCCTTTGTGGTGATCTAGGTGCAGGAAAAACTACCTTTGTCCAAGGTTTTGGTGGAGAGCTTGGTGTGTCTGAATCAATTACTTCCCCAACTTTCACTATCGCTAATAGGTACAAAGGAGATCTCACCGTCAATCATCTTGACGTTTATCGGTTGAGTCATATTGATGAAGTCGTAGATCTTGGTCTTCCTGAATTAGTTGATGATCATTCTGTGACACTTATCGAGTGGGGTGACTCAATCGCAGAAGTATTGGGGAGTGACTACTTAGAGGTGCGGATTCACCTAGGTGAAGGTCCGGATGATCGTGTCATAGAGATCAGTGCTATGGGGCAAGAGTGGCGAGCTCGTGAGAATTTGCTGGCGACTTTAGTTGGCGAGGAGTAGGGGATGTTGATTCTCGGTATAGAGAGCGCTGGGGATCAGGTGGGTTGTGCTATAGGTGGGCATGAGGGCGTACTTGCTTCCGTCCATGCGGCTAAAGGTCGGCGCCACGCTGAGTACCTAGTACCCCAGATCGATATTGTGCGTCGCCAAGCCGGAATTGAATTGAATGATCTTGGTGCTGTGGCGGTTGATGTTGGGCCCGGCTTATTTACTGGCTTGCGCGTCGGCATTACTACTGCCGTAACTATGGCTCACACCCTTGGCGTTCCAATGATTCCTATTACGAGTCCTGATCTGATGGCTTTCCCTGCCAGATGGACGAGCCGGCTTATTGTTACTGCCCTCGACGCGCGGCGCGGCGAGTTATTCACATCGCTATTTCGGCGTGTTCCGGGCGGTGTCCAGCGCGTGCGTGATGTCAACTTGTGCCGACCAGATGATCTAGTTGCAGAACTAGAGGTCGCTGACGAGCCAGTGCTCTTAGTTGGGGATGGGGCACTTCGGTATGCCGAGGTCTTTCGAGATATCGGTCGCGCTGAGATTGCTGAACAGGGTTTGGCTCTCCCAAATGCCCGTTCACTTGTGCAGCTTGCTCACGCTAAAGCAATGCGCGAGGAATTTGTCCAGCCGTGGGAGCTCAGGCCAGTTTACTTACGAAAGCCTGATGCAGAAATTAATTGGTCGATCCGGGACGGCAATTCATGAGCAGTAATAGCACGCGTCTTTCGGGAGAAGTTCTGTTGCGTCCAATGCAAGACGCTGACCTTGCCGCAGTACGACAGATCGATGCTCTTGTTTATCGGGACCTTTGGTCGCCTGAGTTTGTAATTAGACAGTTGTGTGATCCAAGTCGGTGGGTGCATCTTGTGGCAGAGCGGGATGGACGGATTTTAGGACATGGAGCTTTTACTATTGCCGCAGGCGAAGCCCATATTACGACCGTTGCTGTTGCCGTTAAGGAACAGGGACGAGGTGTTGGGAGACGTTTAGTAGCGGCTCTGTGTCGAGAAGCTGTGAGAAGAGAATTAGAAGCGATGACACTCGAGGTTCGGGTATCTAACTGTCGAGCAGTTGATCTTTATCGTCGATTTGGGTTTGCCCCAACAGGTGTGCGACCAGCGTATTACAGTCCGAGCCACGGCTCCTCTGAGCGAGAGGATGGACTAGTCATGTGGGCCCACGACATTGGTGAGTCGGCATTCATGGAAAGAGTTTGCGCAGCGGAGATTGAGGGGAAGTAGTGAGTGATTTAATTCTTGGCATTGAGACTTCTTGCGACGAGACGGCTGCTGCTGTTGTAGAGCGAGCCCAAATAGTGCACTCTTCGGTCATTTCTAGTCAGGTTGATCGTCATGCTCCGTTTGGGGGTGTCGTCCCTGAGATAGCTGGCCGGGCTCATGTCGAAGATCTAATCCCGGTTGTGGCTGAGGCCATTGTTTCGGCTGGGCTTGAGGACCGAGATCTGGATGCGGTTGCAGCTACAACTGGTCCTGGTCTAGTGGGTTCACTCCTGATTGGAGTAAGTGCAGCTAAGGCTCTGTCACTCGTTTTAGATATTCCATTTGTTTCGGTCAACCATCTCGAAGCTCATTTGTATGCCGCGTTTCTAGAAGAGTCTGACCTTAAATTGCCTTTGGTCGTGTTACTAGTTTCTGGTGGTCACACAATGCTTGTTCTAATGGAGGACCATTGTCGTTATCGGTTGTTGGGTTCGACCCTTGACGATGCAGCAGGTGAGGCCTTTGACAAGGTTGCTCGCTACATTGGTCTTGGGTACCCAGGAGGCCCTGTAATCGATCAATTGGCTCGGGAAGGTGATCGGTCGGCCTATGAGTACCCTCGGCCGCTTGTTCAGGAAAATCCGATGTCCATGCCTGAGGACAGGCGGTTTGCCTTTTCATTCAGCGGTCTAAAGACTGCCGTGGTGAATCATCTTCGAAAGGATTCAGAAGTTTGTGCAGCAGACGTGGCAGCATCATTTCAAGAGGCCGTTGTTGACACGCTCGTAACGAAAGCCCGATGGGCGGTGCAGCACACGGGTGCCCGTGGTCTCTGTCTTGGCGGAGGGGTGGCAGCGAATTCGCGTCTTCGTGAACGTTTTATTGACACATGTGACGATTTAGCTATAAGAGCCTTTTTGCCTTCCCGATCCATGTGTACTGACAATGCGGCTATGGTTGCTGCTGCTGGTTGGTGGCGCCTGTCAATGTTCGGTAGAAGTCCTTTGGATACTGGGGCTGAGCCTAATCAAGGGCTACCAGTTTCTATTAGGTAAAACTTGTTGTGGCGAAAACGCGGGTTTAGAAGTTGGGACACGGATAGCTCGACCGTATCGTTAGCACTCGTCAGCAGCGAGTGCCAAGCGCACTCCGTGTCCATCCGGTGACTGTTAAGTTGCCGATCCAATCAACAAAGAGAGAAGAAGCTTTCGATGAATCTGCAGCCCTTGGACGACCGCATCGTGGTCCGTCCCAGTGATTTGGAGGCCACCACGGCTAGCGGCCTGGTGATCCCTGATACCGCTAAAGAGAAGCCCCAACAGGGGGATGTGCTCGCAGTCGGGCCGGGCCGTCGCTCGGATAACACCGGCGAGCTCGTACCGATGGATGTCGCTGAAGGCGACACCGTTGTTTATAGCAAGTACGGCGGTACTGAGATCACTGTTGGGGGTGAGGATCTCCTGATTCTCAATGCCCGCGACGTGCTTGCCATTCTTAAGTAGGCTCCGATGGCGAAAATTCTAACATTTAACGAAGAAGCCCGCCGTGGTCTTGAGGCTGGTGTTAACAAGTTGGCCGATGCCGTCAAAGTGACCCTTGGCCCCCGTGGTCGTAACGTGGTACTTGACAAGAAGTTTGGTGCACCAACAATTACGAATGACGGAGTGTCAATCGCTCGTGAGGTCGAATTAGAGGACAGCTTCGAAAATATGGGCGCACAGCTCGTCAAGGAAGTTGCAACTAAGACTAATGACATCGCTGGTGATGGCACCACCACAGCTACGGTGCTTGCTCAGGCCTTGGTCCGTGAAGGCCTGCGTAATGTTGCTGCGGGTGCGAATCCGGTTGGCTTGAAGCGAGGTATCGAACAAGCCGTCGCAGCTGTTGTAGAAGCTATAGCTGATCAGGCAGTTCGGGTTGACGACTCGAAGGACCAGATTGCCAATGTGGCTGCGATCTCCGCGGCTGATACAGCGATTGGTGAGGTTATTGCCGATGCTATTGACAAAGTTGGCAAGGATGGCGTGGTGACAGTTGAAGAGTCCAATACCTTTGGTATGGATTTGGATTTTGTTGAAGGCATGCAGTTTGATAAGGGCTATCTATCTCCCTATTTTGTGACTGATCCTGAGCGTCAAGAGGCTGTTATGGAGGAGCCGTATATTCTGCTTAATCAAGGAAAGATCGGTTCAGTCCAAGAACTTCTGCCGGTTCTCGAAAAAGTTATGCAGTCTGGTCGTCCACTTCTTGTGATTGCCGAAGATGTTGAAGGTGAGGCTTTGGCAACTTTGGTTGTGAATAAGATTCGTGGGACTTTCAACTCCGTGGCGTTGAAAGCTCCCGGTTTCGGTGAACGTCGTAAGGCCATGCTCCAAGATATGGCAATCCTCACGGGTGGCCAGGTGGTTGCGGAGGAAGTGGGTCTCAAGTTAGACGGTGTCACAATAGATATGTTGGGAACGGCCAGGAAAGTAGTCGTTACGAAGGATGACACTACCATCGTCGAAGGTGCTGGTGAGACTGCCGATGTTGAGGGTCGAATTAATCAGATCAAAACCGAAATTGAAAACACAGATTCCGACTGGGACCGTGAGAAGCTTCAGGAGCGTTTGGCAAAGCTGGCCGGTGGTGTAGCGCTGGTCCAGGTAGGTGCAGCAACTGAGGTGGAGCTGAAAGAAAAGAAACACCGAATCGAGGATGCGCTTTCGGCGACTCGTGCAGCAATAGAGGAAGGAGTGGTGGCTGGTGGTGGCACCGCCCTTCTGAGAGCCCGTGGTGCTGTCGCCGATGTGGTTGATAGTTTGTCGGGTGATGAGTCGACTGGTGCTCGAATTGTTCACTCGGCGTTGGAAGCTCCCGCTCGTTTGATCGCTGACAATGCAGGTTTAGAAGGTGCCGTCATGGTTCGGGAAGTGGAGTCTGCTAGTGGTTCGACAGGCTTGAACGCGGCCAGCGGGGAGTTGGAGGACCTTATTGTGGCGGGTGTCATCGACCCTGCAATGGTGACGCGTGCAGCACTTCAAAACGCTGCGTCGATTGCTGCGCTTCTACTAACAACGGAAGCGCTTGTAGCTGACAAGCCTGAACCTGAGCCACCAATGCCCCCTGGTGGAGGTATGGATCCGATGGGTGGTATGGGCGGCATGATGTAGAAGGTTGTTTTCGGCTAATGCCGAAAGGAATGTTGTGAGAGAGCCGGTCCTTTGGGTCCGGCTCTTTCCTTTTCGACAGCCGCGGTAATCTCTCCGAATGGATTATGAATTTGGTCCTGCTCCGGACCCTGCAAAATTGGCTGGATTATTTGCCGAATGGGAAAGAGAAGAGGTCCTACCCGGCCGGCTCCTTGCAAATCTGAAAACTGGACGGTTACCTGAAATCTTAGAATCGGCGAATGCTGACTCTCTATTGGAGATATGGGAAAAATGGGAAACGGGAACGATGCTGCCACTCCCGGTTGCCCAGGGGTTACTTGATAGAGGTTTGGTGGATCTACTGGGTGATTTGGCAGAGGCGTGATCTCGTCACAGGATCGGCCAATAGTTCGTGCTGGGCGCCAAAAAATACCACGACCAAAAAAGTGGCGAATGGGTGCTGCCGCCCCATGGGTTGACTTGGCGGACCAGAAGGTCACGATGGAGCGCATCTTGGATGCCTTTTTGGGGCGCGAGTCTTTTGGTGTACGTGGTCGACAGTTAACTGGCAAAGAGACCGTCGCTAGTGTTCTAGTTGCTATTTACGACTTGGGAGGACCCAATATTATTCTTACACGTCGCTCTCACCAGCTGATGTCCCACAGCCATGAGGTGAGTTTTCCCGGAGGACGTCGAGAGGATGGGGACCCAGATCTCTGGTTTACCGCTGTCCGGGAGGCAGGTGAAGAGATCGGGATAGATCCTTCATGGCCCCACTTCATCGGATGTTCAGATTTGGTGGCCACTGCTGACAGTGCAAATATTATTCATCCTTTGGTAGCGATTCTTCCAAATCCCCCTGAACTGACCGCCAACCCTGAGGAAGTCGAAGCCATTCTTTGCGTTCCTCTTAACGATCTACTTGTTAAGGGTGTGTATCGCGAGGAAGAATGGGAATTTCCGGAAGGACCCTGGCGTATTTCTTTTTTTGAATTGGAGACTGACACCGTATGGGGTGCCACCGCCTCAATACTCCGCCAGATTCTCTGTCTGGCATTGGGTATTGATGACGGCTTAAAGTACGTTCGCGTCGATGATGATGTCTGATTCCAATTTTTCAGAACTACAAATAGATGGACATGGTGTTCCGGAACCTCCTAAACACCAGACTGCGGAGGAGTTCCGTGTAGCTGGCTATGCAACTATTGACTGGTTGGCTGATTTTCTTAGCAGTATCGCTGATCGGCCGGTAACTCCAAAACTGGCACCGGGAGATGTTCGAGCATTGCTCCCGACTCAGATCCCTGAGGAGGGCGAGCCGTTCTCTGCTCTACTAGATGATGTCCAAAAGATCATTGCTCCAGCACTGGCTCATTGGCAGCACCCTGGATTTTTTGGTTATTTCCCTGCAAACTCATCGCCACCATCCGTACTCGGTGATCTACTTTCGTCGGGATTTGGTGTTCAGGGCATGCTCTGGTCTACGGGCCCCGCGTGCACTGAGCTAGAAACTCACGTGCTTGATCAGTTAGCTGAGCTTTGCGCTCTCCCTGCTTGTTTCCGTTCAGATGGGAAGGGAGGTGGCGTCATTCAGGACTCGGCGTCTTCAGCGACACTGTGCGCTATCTTGGCCGCCCGTGACCGTAGCGGTGGCTCTAATATCTTGTCTGATCTCGTGGTGTACACATCTTCTCAGGCACACTCATCTGTCGAAAAGGGAGCAAGAGTTGCAGGCTTTGCTCCTTCCCGACTGCGATTAATCGACACTGATGCTAACTATCGAATGGATCCCAAATCTCTAAGTGCTGCGATTGATGCAGATCGGAACGCTGGTCTCGTCCCATGTATTGTTGTTGCAACTGTTGGTACTACTTCATCAGGTGCTGTTGACCCTCTACCGGCTATAGCTGAAATTACTCACCACGCGGGGATCTGGCTCCATGTTGATGCCGCCTGGGCCGGTTCCGCCGCTGTCTGTCCGGAATATCAATCTCTTCTCACTGGACTAGATAAGGCTGACAGCTACTGTTTCAATCCCCATAAATGGTTACTTACGAATTTTGATTGCACAGCTTTTTACCTTGCAGATCGTGGTCCACTGCTTGAGTCACTTTCGATTCTCCCTGAATATCTTAGGAACTCCGAGAGTGAGGCTGGTTCGGTTATTGACTATCGAGATTGGCAGGTTCCACTAGGGCGTCGTTTTCGATCTCTTAAGCTTTGGTTTGTGCTTCGTAGCTACGGGGTCGGAGGACTCCGTGCTTATATCCGGCACCATGTTGCTGCTGCTGCCGCTTTGGCTCGACGCATAGAGGCACATCCGAACCTTGAGTTAGTCGTACCTCCTTCGCTCTCGTTGTTGTGTTTCAAACACACCGCCGGTGATGAGGCGACAAAGTCGCTTCACAGAGCACTGAATGCTACTGACTCAGTTTTCCTTACCCATACCAGGCTGGATGATGAATATGTGCTCCGAATTGCTGTCGGAGGTACTCGGACGATGGCGAGTCACGTTGAAAGCTTAGGAGATATGTTGGAAGAGTTAGCTTGAGTCTTTCCTGACCGATCCTTAGGCCAGCTTGGTGCTCGACCTCTTCAAAGCAGTTCGGGGGGTAGGATCTTCGTTTCTCTATAGATGAGACCGGAGGACTAAGTAGATGCCGGAGATCGAAATCGGATTTGCCAAGAGTGGTCGACGTGCGTATGGGCTCGACGACATTGCCATTGTTCCAAGCCGGCGTACACGGGATCCTGAGGATGTCGATATTTCTTGGCAAATCGATGCTTATCGATTTGATTTGCCATTAATGGCATCAGCTATGGATGGCGTTGTTAGTCCATCTACGGCGGTGAAAATTGGTCAGCTTGGTGGCCTAGGTGTACTGAATCTCGAAGGTCTTTGGACTCGTTTTGAAGATGTCGAGACCGTTCTAACTGAGATTGCTTCGTTGCCTGCGGAAACAGCAACACGGCGGATGCAAGAGCTCTATCAAGAACCGCTCAGGCCAGAATTAGTGGTTAAGCGGATTCAGGAGATCAATGAGTCAGGGGTTGTTTCTTGCGCATCGTTAACACCGCAGCGTGCAGAGACCCTGTTGCCACATGTGCTTGAAAGTGATTTAAACATCCTTGTCATCCAAGGAACGGTGGTTTCTGCGGAGCATGTCTCTAGCAGTGTGGAGCCGTTGAACTTGAAGACTTTTATTCGAAATCTCGATATTCCGGTAGTGGTAGGTGGTTGTTCGACTTATAAGGCGGCCCTACATCTCATGCGTACCGGGGCTGCTGGTATTTTGGTCGGAGTGGGCCCGGGACATGCCTGCACGACTCGTGGTGTACTCGGCTTGGGTGTACCACAAGCTACTGCTATTGCGGACGTTAGGGCGGCTCGTATGCGCTATCTTGACGAGACAGGTATCTACTGCCAGGTTATTGCTGATGGAGGCATGGCTACCGGTGGTGATATCTCGAAGGCTATTGTTTGTGGGGCTGATGCTGTCATGGTTGGTTCTCCACTAGCTGCCGCAGCCGAGGCTCCTGGCGGAGGCTTTCATTGGGGCATGGCTACTTTTCATCCAACCTTGCCCCGCGGAGCAAGGTTAGAAACTCCGGCTCGTGGGACTCTTAGGGAAATTCTTCTAGGGCCAGCACATGAGAATGATGGACGCCTTAACTTGTTTGGCGCACTCCGCACGTCAATGGCTACCTGTGGATATCTCGATATCAAAGAGTTTCAAAAGGCTGAGGTTATGGTTGCACCAGCTTTGCAGACAGAGGGTAAGTCATTACAAAGAGCCCAACGCGTGGGAATGGGCCACTAAATATCTTGGGTGTAGGGAGAGCTAATGCTTAGTGCCCCTGGAGCTACTGGAAGTGTCCTAGTTGTTGACTTTGGCGCCCAGTATGCACAGCTCATTGCTCGGAGAATCCGCGAAATAAATGTCTATAGCGAGATTGTTTCTCATGATTTAGGAGCTGAGGAATTTGCCGCAAGGGAACCGATTGGAATTGTTTTTTCAGGGGGTCCAGCCTCCGTTCATGTGGAAGGTGCCCCAAAGATCGATCCAGATATTTATGACTTAGGGATTCCAATTTTGGGTATTTGTTATGGAGCGCAGCTAATCGCCCAGCAGTGTGGTGGAACTGTTGGTCGCCATGATCGGGGAGAATACGGTCGGACTGATTTGACAGTCGTCGATCCGGGCGTTCTCTTAGCCGATACTGGTCTAGGTTCCCAGTCAGTCTGGATGAGCCATTCTGATGCCATTACGGTGGCGCCTGGAGGTGCTCGCATTACCGCCATATCTTCCGAGTCTCCCGTAGCAGCATTTGAGGTGGTGAAAAGGGATCTATACGGTGTGCAGTTCCATCCAGAGGTTCATCACACTCTTTGTGGTCAGGATATTCTGAACCGTTTTCTTACGGATGTTTGTGGTGCTGCTAAAGATTGGACTGTGGAATCAGTCCTTGAATCTTCAGTTGATGCGATAAGACTTCAAATAGGGACTGGTAGAGCTATATGCGGTCTTTCGGGAGGTGTTGACTCAGCTGTGGCAGCTGCTCTCGTTCATGAGGCGATTGGTTCACAACTCACCTGTGTATTTGTTGACACGGGTCTCATGCGGATAGGTGAGGGTGAGCAGGTGGTTGAAACCTTTCAAAAACACCAGGGAATGGAACTCCTTCATATTCGTGCTGCCGACCGATTCTTTGAAGCGCTGAAGGGTTTAGATGATCCGGAAGACAAACGTAAAGCTATTGGTGAACTCTTTATCAGGATTTTTGAGGGAGCTTCGGGTGGAGTTCAGGATGCGCATTATCTCGTACAAGGAACCTTGTATCCGGATGTAATTGAGTCTGGGATGGGACAAGCGGCGAAAATCAAGAGCCACCACAACGTTGGGGGTCTTCCCGAGGACCTCGATTTTGAACTAGTTGAACCCTTACGCGGCCTATTTAAAGATGAGGTCCGATCCCTTGGCACGCTACTTGGGTTACCTGAAGAGATTGTTTGGCGCCAGCCTTTTCCTGGTCCGGGTCTTGCCGTGCGGGTCATTGGTGAGGTTACTCCTGACAAGGTCCTTGTCCTTCAAGCCGCCGACTTGATAGTTCGAGAAGAAATTGTGAATGCGGGTCTGGAACGTGAGATTTGGCAGGCATTTGCGGTACTAGCAGATATTAGATCCGTTGGTGTAATGGGTGATGAGAGAACCTACGGCCGACCGATTATTGTCAGAGCTGTTACCAGTGAGGATGCAATGACTGCCGACTGGGTTCGCCTTCCGTACGACTTACTAGAGACACTTTCAAATCGAATCGTTAATGAGGTTGAGGGAGTCAATCGGGTGGTTTATGACATTACTTCGAAGCCACCTGGGACTATTGAATGGGAGTAGACGTGGCGGGGTTGATCGGTGATTACCGTAGAGCGGTTGGTCTATTTGGTGAATGTCTGGTAGAGATTGGCCATGATCAGTGGGAAAACCCGACACCATGTGTCGAGTGGAATGTGCGTTCTCTTGTAGCTCATGTGATTTTTGGGGAGGCGCTTTTGGCCGCACTTTTCCTTGGTGAAGAGGAAGGTCTACCTATGGAGGTTGATCCTACGATCCTCGGTCCCAATCCAGTTGCAACATGGCGGGGTACAGCCTTAGCTGCTTTTGAAGTACTTAAAGAGGAGTCGGCCCTTAAGAGCTATTATTCTCACCCCAACGGGGATTTTATTGGCGAGACGATTGTTGGTTTCCGTGTCACAGATAATCTGGTCCATGCTTGGGATTTGTCTAGGGCCTGTGGATCTGAATTAGATTTGCCCGAAGACATTGCAGAACGTTGTCTCGAATTCTGGCTTCCTTTGGCTGATACTCTTATAGGTTCGGGCGCGCGAAGAGATTTTTTCGCTGAGCCAGTTTCACCTCCCCCCGATCCATCTACAGGTTCTCGTCTTCTAGCACTTCTCGGCCGTATGGGCTAGCGAATGTAGCTTTGCGAAACTGTGTATGTCCGAATCTCTTATTGCTCAGGTATCCACCAGGGTTTCGACTACTGGTACAAATTCGTCCAAGGCGTCTTCGCTAATGCCTATATAGGATATGCCCCAACGCTCTTGCCAGGACAGCAGTGTTTCAATGCATTGTCTGACTGAGCCTGCTAGGACGTGGGGAGAGGACAGAGCTTCTTCCGGACCGATACCCAGTGCCGGGGCCATGAGATCGGCCAACCCATCTGGATTTTCGGTGACCGCTGCAACATGCACTCGGGTTTGGATTTCTATGTCTTCGAATCGTTTGTCAGCGGCCTTACGAATCCAGTCGAGTTTCAAATCAGTTGCTGATTGAGTTGCGGTCGGACCAGCTCGTTTATCTATCACCCCTGCGTACAAGTTCGCATTAAGGCCGACAATATCAGCCTCGCGAGCCGCTAATGACAAAATTTTTTGTCCTCCCCCCGCGATGATTATTGGAGGGTGTGGCTTTTGAATACATTTTGGCTCTCCGATGAGATTTTTCACGTCGTAGTGTTGGCCGGAAAAATCGAATGGACCCTCAGCGAAGAGACCTTTTACAACAGTGATCGTTTCAGCCAATCGCTCGATTCGTAGACCAGCCCGGTCCATCGAAATCCCAGCTTTTTCATAGTCAGAGGATTGCCAACCGGCACCTATACCTAATTCGAGACGGCCGTCAGAAAGAAGGTCTAATGTGGCTGCTTCTTTGTGGAGGAAAGCAGGATGTCGGAAGTCATTGCTAAGTACGAGTGTTGCAATTCTCAAATTTTGTGTGGCCTCAGCGGCGCTTGTTAGGGCAATCAATGGTGCCATGTAGCTGCCTAGATGATCCGGAACTGACAACGTTGAGAATCCAAGGTCCTCGGCTTTGCGGGCTAGCTCGCGCCATTCGGTAGCGGTGCGAGGTGCACCAGCGGAGATAGAGAAGCGAAAGTCATGTGACATAGTCCGCCACCATAGACGCTTTATCAGTACTGGTTGTGGGCCGCGGTAGTGTGATTTCGGATGATGTCGAAGATGGAAGAATTTACGATTGATGAGGGTTTGAATCCTGCACAGCTTGAAGCCGTCACCCATGCCGATGGACCTTTGCTGGTTGTTGCCGGTGCTGGGTCGGGTAAGACCCGAGTCCTCACAAGACGAATTGCCTACCTCATACGCGAACGCAATGTTTCACCATTTGGAATTCTCGCAATAACTTTTACAAATAAAGCAGCCGGTGAGATGAAGGACAGAGTGGTTCGACTTGTCGGCGATATCGCACAAAGTATGTGGATTTCTACTTTCCACTCAGCTTGTGTCCGTATGCTGCGCAGGGACGCCGGTCTGATCGGTTATCCGAGCCATTTCACTATTTATGATCAGGGAGATAGCGCTCGCTTGGTTGGACACGTGGTACGTGATCTTGGATTGGAAGTGAAGAGATTCTCTCCCCGAGCTTTACAGTCGGTCATATCTGGAGCAAAGAACGAAGGGCTGGATGCCGCATCCTATAGTTCACAGGCGACTGGGCCTTATGAGGAGAGAGTGGCTGATATTTTCTGCGGTTACCAGAAAAGACTTCAAGATGCTGGGGCGATGGATTTTGACGACTTACTAGTCAACACCGTCCAGCTCTTGTATACACAGCCACAGATCCTCGAGGATCATCGATCTCGTTTTGGGCACATCCTGGTCGATGAATATCAGGATACAAATTCCATTCAGAATGATCTGGTGCTGATGTTGGCTCAAGAGCACCGAAATATTTGTGTTGTAGGTGATAGTGACCAGTCGATTTATCAATTCCGGGGTGCCGACGTACGGAATTTTTTAGATTTCGAAAAGGTATTCCCGGAGACTACAGTTGTTATTTTGGATCAGAACTATCGTTCTACGCAGAATATTTTAGATGCCGCCAATTCGATTATTACTCAGAACGAAGAAAGACCCACCAAGCGTTTGTGGACCGATGCGGGTCCTGGTTCGCCTGTTCTTCTCTACAGGGCGAATGATGAAGATGACGAAGCTGAATGGCTTGTTCGTGAGATCCTTAGTCTTCGGAGAACTGGTCGCTATCGCTGGGATGAGATAGCGGTCTTCTATCGGACTAATGCGCAAAGTAGGTCGATTGAAGAACGACTAATTCGGTTGGGTGTGCCTTATCGGGTTATTGGGAGCACTCGATTCTATGAGCGTCGTGAGGTCCGTGATGCTCTTGCTTATTTACGTTTAGCTGTCAACCCGATCGATGAGGTAGCTATACGGAGGGTTCTGAATGTGCCGAAGCGTGGCATTGGTGATAATTCAGTTTCCCGGCTCGAGAATTGGACGCGCGAAACGGGTTCAAGTTTTGTGGACTCACTCAACCATGCCGAAGAGGCTCAAGTTTCAGGGCGTGCTCTTTCAGGCATCTGCTCGTTTCTAAAACTTATCGAGATGCTTACTACTAAGGTCGGAGATGGTCCTGCATCGGTCATTGAATCTGCACTTACTGATTCTGGTTATTTAGATGAGCTACGCGTTGAGCAAACAATGGAGGCTGAAGGACGGCTCGAGAATCTAGCTGAATTATTAGGTGTAGCAGCCGAGTTTGATTCCACAGATGAATATCTTGAGCAGGTCGGGCTTGTAGCTGATACCGATCAACTACCTTCGGTAGGAGATCTTATTGACAGTGCCGATGCGCCTAGGTCTGATGGCCAAGTAGTACTTATGACATTGCATGCGGCAAAAGGCCTTGAGTTCCCAGTGGTGTTTCTCGCTGGTGTAGAAGAGGGAGTCTTGCCACATATAAGGGCAGTTGGAGATGCCGACCAATTAAGTGAAGAGCGTCGTCTTGCTTATGTAGGCATCACTCGGGCGAGAGAAATTCTTCACCTTAGCCATGCCTGGTCACGTATGCTTCATGGGGCGACTCAGTTCAATCCTCCTAGCAGATTCTTAAGTGAGATCCCTTCCGAGTTGATAACTGAGATGGGAAGCACTCGAGAGAGAAGACAGTCATTCCAAACCTCTCAGATTCCTTTCGTAAGAGATCCTAGTGGTATGTACGGTGGAGGTCTGGAGGGACAGGTCAATTCGACGCTTACTGATGAATATGAGCCAGCTGGAGCCATCCTAGGTTCTGGCCAGAGGATTTCTGATGCGACAAAGAGACGGAGTTTACGAGATCCTTCAAGATCTGGTGCCCATGAACTAGGCCTTTCGTTAGGTGAACGTGTGGTGCATGAGGCTTGGGGAGAGGGTCGTGTGCTTGGGATATCAGGGGAGGGTGATCGGTCGGAAGCTGTGGTCAGTTTTTCTAGTGTCGGGGAGAAACGTTTACTCTTGGTTTGGGCACCTTTACGAAGGGCAAACGAAGGGGACTGATTTGGTCGTCTAGATTCGATTCTCACGAAGGGACGGCAAAGGTGTTTGGCTACGCTTCCATTTTGCGCCCGTGTAGCTCAGTTGGAAGAGCGGCTCACTCGTAATGAGCAGGTCCGGGGTTCGATTCCCCGCGCGGGCTCGTTATGGACCTGAGTTGATTCACCTTAAGGATTGTGTGGGGTACTTCGGGTCAGTCCCGTAAGATGCTCGTCGTGACTATCATTGCGGGTGTAATTTGGCATTATTGGCTTGCGGTTCCTCTTGTGGTAGGTGGTGTCGTACTTTGTATTGCGACGCTGGTGGGCTATATACAAAAGGTTTCTTCGACTCGTTATCCCCGGCGCTAGCTGACCACCTGAGGCGAGGGCCATATGGCGTCAAATCCTGCCCTTGTTGATTGGGATTTGGCAGAATGGGTTGCTATCCGGATTGCGGAGAGGGAAGATTATGCTCGTATACATGAAGGGGTTCAGCTTCTCGACGATTTTGGGTGTCATACCGAGCGAGCGGAGCAACTGGTAGCTCAAACCACAGGACTCGTCTCTTTGGAGGGACCGGCATGTGTCAGGGTACTAGACCGGCCAGATTGGATCCGGGCTAATCTGAGGTCTTTTCGCCGACTATTAGGTCCAGCGCTTCAAGGTTTAGAAAATCGACCTCAAGGGTCTGGAATGCAACTGCTGGAACGAGTTGGTGGAATTGAGCTTGGTGTTGCTCTCGGCTGGATGTCGATACGTGTGCTTGGCCAGTACGACTTACTCGTTTTAGAGGAAGAAGAGAATGAAGATCAGGGTCTGCTGTATTACATAGGACCGAACGTTGTTGCTGCTGAAAGACGCTATGCGTTTTTTCCGTCGGAATTTCGTCTTTGGCTGGCTCTTCATGAAGTAACCCATAGAGCACAATTCACTGGTGTGCCGTGGATGCGAGAATATTATTTAAGGCTAGTTGAGTCGCTCCTCAACTTTGAAAAATATGAGCAAAGTATTTCAACTGAGAAATTTCGTAGCTATTTCAAGCGTTTCTCCGGATTTGATAAATCCAAAGATTCGGGAGTCCGCGATATTTTTACCAACCCGAAACAAAGCGTCGCATTTGAACGAATCACGGGTCTCATGAGTCTTCTAGAAGGCCATGGTGATTTCACTATGGGCCGAGCAGGTACTGGACTTATTGAAGACGCTGAGCGGTTTGCTCGGGTAATGAGAGATCGCCGCCGTTCTTCTACAGGTCCAGCTCGGTTATTTCAAAGACTCATCGGCCTTGAAGCCAAGCTTGCACAGTATGCCGAAGGAGAGGTCTTTGTCGAAACTGTTGATTCGCAAGGAGGTACCGAGTTGTTAGACCGGGTCTGGGAATGTGCAGATAACTTGCCCGAACGAAAAGAGATTAGTGACCCTTGGCTTTGGATTGAGCGTATGGCTGCTCAAGATGATCGTCGACTCGAGACTACGGGGGTCCCGGAGTCTTGGTAGAGGTGTTGGATCTTCTACGTCGTTGCAACTTTCCTTCGCCTGGAACAGCTGTTGATTGCGCAGTCTCAGGAGGGCCTGATTCGCTCGCTCTTTTGGTTCTGGCTGTTGAATCTGGATGTTCTGCCACTGCTTGGCATATTGATCATGGGCTTCGACCTGATTCACATACTGATAGTGGATTGGTTGAAGAAGTCGCTAATGGCTTAGGGGTGTCGGTGATCTCGGTATCAGTAAAAGTAGATCCTGGATCAAATCTAGAGGCCCGGGCTCGGCAGGCTCGATTAGATGCACTTCCCCGTGGGGTGCTAACTGGGCACACCGCCGATGATCAGGCTGAAACCGTGATACTCAATTTGCTTCGCGGTTCCGGCATCCACGGGGTGGCGGGTATCGGTGATCCAGATCGGCGTCCTCTCTTAGATCTTCGTCGTTCCGAGACAAGAGCATTTTGTGCCAGTTTGGGGCTTCGACCCATTGATGATCCCATGAACCTGGATCCACGCTTTGTGCGAAATCGCGTCCGACAGGAAGTTCTGCCCCTGTTAGCTGAGGTGTTTAGTCGAGATCCTGTTCCGTTATTGGTTCGGCATGCCAACCGGGCTAGGGAAGCCGCTTTTTTACTTGACGGGTTGGTGGATAGTGTTGATCCCACAGATGTCGCAAATCTTTCCGCATTGCCAATAGATCTTGCTCGTCTGGCCATCAGGAATTGGCTTATCAAATTGCTCGACGGATCTCCTCCGGATTCTGCTTCAATAGATCGTGTGCTAAGTGTCGTTCGGGGAGAAATACGGGCAACTGAAGTGATTGGTGGTCTAGCGATTAAACGTTCAAAGGGCCGCCTACTCTTGGTCCGCGCTGGCGGGCCTAAGAGCTGAGGCCGCTAAGGTCAGACCTCATGGATAATGTTTCAACAGATTCCCAGTTGCCAGGATCGGTTCTTATTACCGAACAGGAACTGGTGGCAAGAGTTCGGGAACTGGGTGCATCTATCACTGAGGACTATTCAGGACGTGCTCCGTTACTCATTGGTGTTTTAAAAGGAGCGTTCATGTTTATGAGCGATCTGGCTAGGGCGGTCGATCTCCCTGTGGAATTCGATTTCATGGCCGTTTCTTCTTATGGTCATTCCACTCGTTCTTCGGGTGTAGTTCGCATTGTTAAGGATCTTGATCTAGATCTAACGGGGCGTGACGTGATTCTTGTAGAAGACATTGTTGATAGTGGTTTAACCCTCAACTATCTGCGTAAGAACTTGCTTGCGCGTAATCCGTCTAGCTTGGAGATTTGCGCACTACTTGTTCGTGAGAGTGACGTTTATGATGAGAGTTCTCTTAGGTATGTCGGGTTTCAGGTACCTGACGACTTTTTGGTGGGTTATGGGCTTGACGTGGCTGAACGATTTCGGAATCTGACTGATATTTGGATACTTGACACTGAAGTGAATATTGCTGGAGCTGATTCGTGAGCAGTGATTTTGTTGTTGATATAGAACGTATTTCCCAAGCTATACGTGAAATCCTTGAAGGGATCGGAGAAGATCCGGATCGCGATGGTTTACGGGAGACTCCGGCCCGTGTTGCTCGGATGTATGCGGAAGTGTGCAGTGGAATCCATGAGGAACCCGATTCTCACCTTGTGAAAACATTCGATGTCATCCATGACGAGATGGTAATGGTTCGTGATATACCTCTTTATTCCCTGTGTGAGCACCATCTTTTACCATTTATTGGTCGGGCACACGTTGCTTATATACCCGAAAAGGGTGGCAGGATTACAGGATTATCTAAACTTGCACGTTTAGTCGAAGGTTATGCCAAGCGGCTACAGGTACAGGAGCGTTTGACCTCACAGATTGCTGATGCGATCCAGCGAACTCTCGAACCGCAGGGAACGCTCGTCGTGATTGAAGCAGAGCACCTATGCATGTCGATGCGTGGCGTAGCAAAACCAGGTGCGGTGACCGTGACCTCAGCTGTGCACGGTGTTTTTCGGGAAGAGGTTTCCACGAGACTTGAGGCGATGCGGTTCATTGACCATAGTCCACGCTAGAAGCGAAGGGGAAAGCGTTGCCCGTAGTTGACGCTCTTGAGCCAATCGTTATGGGCATTCTAAATGTCACTCCCGATTCTTTTTCTGATGGAGGACGTTTTCTTGACCACAAGGCTGCTCTGAAACATGGGTCGCAGCTAGTCAAAGAAGGCGCCAACATTGTTGACGTAGGTGGCGAATCCACTCGACCTGGTGCAGCGCCAGTATCTCCTGCCGAAGAGATTGATCGGGTGCTTCCGGTAATTGATGAATTGGCAAACGAGGTGAGGGTTTCGATTGATACTCGCCATTCGGAGGTGGCAATAGCCGCGGTCAAAGCTGGTGCCACCATCATCAATGATGTGAGTGCAACTCTAGGTAGTTTGGCGGCAGAGCTTGGTGTTGGATGGGTAGCGGTCCATATGCGAGGCGATCCCCGTACTATGCAGGATGATCCTGTTTACCGAGATGTAGTAGGTGAGGTACGTGATTTTTTGATCGAAAAGGCAGATCAGGCGGCTAGAGCCGGTGTCAGTGAGGTTTGGATTGATCCGGGTATTGGGTTTGGTAAGACCACGAATCAAAACCTGCAGCTACTTTCGGGTCTTAATGCATTTGTTGAAACCGGTTGGCCGGTGATAGTGGGGGCAAGTAGAAAACGTTTTCTTGGAGAACTTATGGCCTTAAGTGACGGATCTTCTGATTTGACAGCTACTGGCGACCGTTTAGAAGGATCGATAGCTGTGGCTACTTGGGCGTTTTGTAAAGGGGCTCAAGTGGTACGAGCGCATGATGTTTTGGCTACGGTTCAGGCTTTGAAGGTAGTTGGTTAGAGAAAATTTTCTGCAACATGAGACCTATAGAGGTGGTGGATGAGTGCTCAAACAGGCATCCTTCAGGTCATATGTTCGTACAAATGACCCATCGAAGAATACAAGGTTTGAACGTTAGATGAGAGGCAAATGGGCGCAAGGAATCGTTCCCAATGGCTTCCGATGGATCATTACTGATCGATTAGCAGTCTGTGAGCGTCCTGGAGGTTGTGGCCAGAGTCATAGGAAGGTCCGTCGCCAGGAGGAGATCATCTGGTTACGTGAGAACGACTTTGATTTGATTGTCTCACTGCTCGGGAGTGAGCACAATCTTCGGCATTATGAGGAGTTAACTGTTAAGTGGGCGCGGGTCCCGTATGGCGGAGCGAATGAGGGGCCAGAACGTCTTGGGCAAGTCTTGGATCGGCTCGTAGAGTTAACTGCTGAGGGTCTTCGGGTGATTGTCCATCGGGACGAGTTGAACGACATTGTTTGTGGCTTGATGGGTGCGTATCTATTTTGGAGCGGCCTAGTCCAGAATGGTCCTGATGTGATTTCGGTTACCGAACGCCTTGTCGAACGGAGGTTAGATAGCCCGGGGCGAAGAATTATTGAACAAGCAGTTCGACTTAAGGGGGACGCGTTTGATGTCTCGGAACTTGCATGATCGAGGTAAAGAAGTGGGTATAGACAAGTCCCACGATGACATTATCTGTCTTCGGGATTTACGTGTTCTAGCATTTTGTGGTGTTTTGCCAGCTGAGGTTCGTAGAGCGCAGCCGTTCTCAATTAATCTTGATGTTCATGTTGATTTGAGTTTGGCATCACTTTCCGACGATCTTGCTGACACAGTTGACTATGGTGAAATCTGTTCTGGTGTTGCCAGAATTGCCGAGGAGCAACGATTCGCACTTCTTGAACGGTTTGCTGGTTGTATCGCTGACGAGGTACTGGCTATCCCATGTGTAAATGGTGTTGATGTGGAGATTCAGAAACTTCGCCCACCGGTTGCGGAAATGCTCGGCACCAGTGGGGTTCGTATTAGTCGTTGGCTATGACTATCGGGGGGCGTCGTGTGTTTTTGGGACTTGGTTCTAATTTAGGCGACCGACGAAGCCATCTGCGTAGAGCTTTAGAGATGTTGCCTGACACGGTGGCTGTATCACCAGTCTATGAGACTGATCCTGTTGGGGGTCCCGATCAGGGTCCTTATTTGAATTGTGTTGTTGAGTTATGGACATCGGCAACTCCGCGAGAGTTATTGGCTATCGCAAAATCGTGCGAATCAGTCGCAGGGCGAGTTCGAAGTATCCGATGGGGGCCACGGACATTGGATGTTGACATTCTGTGGATCGACGGAGAGAAGATTGATGAGCCTGATCTGATAGTTCCACATCCACGAATGTTCGATCGCGCGTTTGTGCTTGTTCCGTTGCATGCGCTTGCACCGGATTTGGTGCCAGACCTGTCTAATCGGCAATGGCAAGAAGAAGTGGTGGCGGTTGATTCCGCTGGTCTTTCGTTGCCTCTCGACTTGTAGTTATGCGACGGGTAAGAATCATTGGCGGAGGTCGGGCCGGGACTTCATTGGCTATAGCGCTTCAACGTCGAGACTGGAAAGTCTTGCCACTTTTGGGGCGAGAGGATGACTTGAGTACCGCTGCTAAGGGTGTCGATCTTGTTGTTATTGCGACTCCGGATACTGTCATTTCTGAAGTCGCCGGCTCGATAGCGCCGCGATCAGATGTTGTCGTTGCACATATGTCGGGAGCTTTGGATCTTCAAACACTGCTGCCACATAAACGACGTGCTTCTTTCCATCCGTTGGCTTCTCTCCCCAGCGCCGAAAGAGGCGCTGAACGTCTACTAGAGGGGGCTTGGTTCGCGATAGAAGGTGACCCTATTGCAAAAGAGGTCGTGGATGTACTGGGCGGCAAATCATTAAGAGTTCACGCAAAGGATCGAGCGGTTTATCACGCTACTGCTGTTATGGCTTCAAATCATATTGTTGCTCTGCTCGGCCAGGTCGAACGGATGTCTAATTCACTTGGTATTCCGTTCGAAGCGTTTCTCAACCTTGCCGAGAAAAGTCTTGACAATGTTCGTTTGGTGGGTCCAGCTTTGGCTTTAACTGGGCCCTCTGCGAGAGGAGATCAAGTTACTGTTGAGAAGCATCTTTCTGGCCTGCCTCCAGAAGAGAGGCCAGGGTATGAAGTTATGGCTGATTTAGCATGGCGTTTGGCGCAAGAGTCAAGGCGGTGATGAGACTGCAAATCATTGAAACAGTGGCTGATCTAAGTGACCGATTGAGTGATTTACGTGCCCAAGGAGCGAATATAGGTTTCGTACCGACCATGGGTTCTTTACATGCTGGACATGTCTCCTTAGTAGAAGCTTCTGTCGCTGAAAATGATACGACAGTCTTGTCTATTTTTGTAAATCCTCTGCAGTTTAGTCCTGACGAAGACTTTGATAATTACCCGAGAAATATCCAAGCCGATATAGCGTGTTCGAAAAGACATGGCGTCGATATCGTGTTTAATCCCCCCCCGAGCGAGGTCTTCCCCGCAGGGGCCGAAATAGATGTCAAAGCTGGTGAGTTCGCAAGATTATTTGAAGGTATCTATCGACCCACTCACTTTGATGGTGTGGCGACGGTTGTGGCTCGGCTGTTTCGAATCCTTGGAGATTGTTCAGCATATTTTGGGGAGAAGGATTTTCAGCAGTTAGTAGTAGTCCAAAAAATGGTGAGTAACTTGTCTCTACCAGTTGCCGTCGTAGGTTGTCCGACTGTCCGTGAATTGGACGGATTGGCTCTTTCAAGTCGAAACGTTTATTTGGATCGTGACGAACGTTCGCAGGCTTCTTTCTTGTACAAGTCCCTTAGAACTGGCGCTTCTCTAGTGGAAGAGGGGGAAAGAGAGCTTCGCACTGTGATAGCCAAAATGGGTGCAGTTCTGGCCCAAGCTCCTTTGGCTGATGTGGAGTATTTGGCGGTAGTCGATCCGGAAACGTTTTTGGAACTTAATCATGTAGAAGCAGGTTCCAAAATACGGCTACTTGCAGCAGCTCGCTTTGGCAGGGCTCGTCTGATTGACAATGTGGGTGTGGTTACTCGTTGAATTCCACTGATAAGCATCTAGATGTTGTAGTTGTTGGCAGTGGCGTAGCCGGTTTTTCGGCTGTAGCGAGGGTCGGTGATGGTGATTGCGTAGGGGTAGTTGCTACAGATAGATACGAGTATTCGTAAGAGTTAAGGTCCAATCACGTTCTATATTAGGTCTGATCATGCGATGATCTTGTTGGGAGTCAGAGTCATCTCTGAGGAGTAAATTTGTTATTGACTATTGATGTCGGAAATACTCAGACGGTTGTTGGCCTTTACAGTCGTGGGTTTGCTTCGGCTGCGACGGCGGAAACTGGTTTGCTAAATCACTGGCGGTTTTCTACCGAAGCTAAACGAACTGCTGATGAATATGCAGTGTTGATTCGAAGTCTTTTCCAGTCTGCAGGTCACCCATTTGAAGTTGATGGCATAGCCATTTGTGCCGGAGTGCCGAGGGTTTTAGCCAGTTTGAGGGAAATGGTCCAAAATAATCTCGGTAATGAACCGATCGTAATCGAGCCAGGTGTGCGTACTGGTATGGCAATTTTGTATGACAATCCTAAGGAAGTTGGAGCTGACCGAATAGCGAATGCGGTTGCTGCCTTTGACCTCTATGGGGGTCCTACAGTGGTAGTTGATTTTGGTACAGGGAACAATTTCGATGTGATTTCTGCCAGTGGCGACTTTCTTGGTGGTGCCATTGCTCCCGGTATTGAGATTAGCCTTGATGCCCTTTTTGATCGAGCTGCTGCCCTTCGGGCGGTTGAACTGGTAGCGCCGCGTAGTGTTATTGGTAAAAGCACGGTCGAATCTTTGCAGTCAGGCGCGATTTTTGGCTTTGCCGGTCAAGTCGACGGAATGGTAAATCGCTTCCGCGAAGAGTTGGGTCTCTGTACGGTTGTTGCTACTGGTGGATTAGCTCCACTGATAGCCCCTGTTTCAGCCACTATTGAACACGTTGAGCCCTTTCTAACTCTTCATGGACTTCGTATAGTCTTTGACCGAAATCAGGAGCGCTGAGTAACTGGTGTCATCCGATAACGTGCCGTACCGTTTCCAGCCGACAGACAACATCTGTGGGCTAATTGACATGTATAACGATCTTGAACCCGGTACGGACACCGGTGTCGAAGTTTCGATTGCGGGACGAATGATGTTACGGCGTGACCAAGGAAAACTTTTTTTTGGAGTTCTGCAGGATGCCACAGACCGGATCCAGCTATTTGCAGCCAAGCAAACTACGCCTGAATTTGAAGAATTCACCGGTTTACATGTTGGTGATTGGGTGGGTGTGACTGGAGAGGTGATTACTACTCGACGAGGTGAGCTATCAGTCCGCGTTGAATCATGGGTGTGTTTGGCCCGAGCTCTTCATCCATTTCCCGACAAGTGGCACGGTATTGCCGACATCGAAACCCGTTATCGCCAGCGTTATGTTGATCTGTGGGTGACTAAGGAAGCTCGCGAGGTGTTTATCTTGAGGAGTCGGGCCATTTCACTGATGCGACGGTGGTTAGAGGATCGCGGTTTTCTCGAGGTTGAAACTCCGGTGTTTCATCCCATCCCTGGTGGAGCGTTGGCTCGTCCATTCTCGACCCATCACAACGCGCTTGATGTCGATCTATATTTGCGGATCGCGCCCGAGCTATATCTTAAGCGTCTCACAGTTGGTGGGATGGAGCGGATCTTCGAAATTGCCAGGGTATTTCGAAACGAGGGTTTGTCGACCCGGCATAATCCGGAGTTCACGATGCTTGAGTTGTACCAAACTTATGCAGATTATACCGACATGATGGATCTCGTAGAGCAGATGGTTGCCCACTTGGCCGAGTCTTTGCACGGGACGACGAAGCTCGTATATGACGGTCGCGAGCTCGATCTTTCAGTTCCTTGGCGACGCTCGACACTCACAGAGCTTTTAGCAGAACATGCGGGTCTTGAAGTTGATTTAGATACGCCACGTGATGAGTTGGTGCGTCTCTGTAAAGATTTTGACATTTCTTACAAAGAACATGACGGACCCGGGAAGCTCATCCTGGAGCTATATGAAAAGACGACGGAACCAGAGTTGTGGGACCCTACCTTTGTGATGGATTACCCGAAAGAGGTCTCACCGTTGTCGCGCGACCATAGGTTGCGGCCGGGTTGGGTCGAACGTTTTGAGGGTATTGCGGCTGGACGAGAGATATGTAATGCATTTACCGAGTTACTTGATCCTGTGGAACAGCGGAAGCGCTTTCTTGCTCAGGAGGCTGGTCGTACCGCTGGTGATGTCGAAGCTATGGTGATTGACGACGACTATTTACAGGCTCTTGAATACGGGCTACCGCCGACTGGTGGTCTTGGGGTGGGGATTGACAGACTTGTGATGCTTCTTACTGGTGCCACATCGATTCGCGACGTAATTCTATTCCCTACCTTGCGCCCTTCGCCTAAATGAATAGGTTCTTCATATCAGTCGGGTGGCCCCTAATCCATTGAGGCAGACTTGATTCTTGCTAGAAGTACTTCGCAGGTTTGCCTCATAGTTTTCGTTGCCGGAGTCGGTGGGAGGTCATCCAGTATTTTGTTTGCTTGATTAGCGAAATCGATTGCAGTGGCAATCGAGTCTGAGAGTGCCTGATCTTTACGGATGATGGCGAGCGCTTTGTTGCGTTTAGAATCCGCGATCGGTTGGCTGATAAGGCTGCGGAGCTGAGCGCCGGCTGACCCTTTTAAAGTACGGATAACTGGGAGCGTGTAGACCCCTTCACACAAGTCGTTTCCGGTTGGTTTGCCGAGATCATCAGTTTTGGCCACTATGTCGAGAATGTCGTCGACGACCTGAAAGGCTATTCCGTAAAAATGTCCGAATTGGGTAAGTGCGTTGACATCCTCCCGCGGAAGATTTGCAACAATGCCGCCTACCCGGGCAGCCGTTGCCAGTAGAACTGCAGTTTTACCCTTTATCGATTGGAAATATTGATCTTCGGTGCGATGGGTATCAAAAGCACTCCCAATTTCACGTATCTGACCTTCACAGAGCTCCGCAATAGTGCTTGCGAGAAGGGCAGCTATTTCAGTTCCCAGGTCGGCAGCGATTTGAGAGGCACGTGCTAATAGGTAATCTCCAGCCAGAATTGCTTCGAGATTGCCGAACTTGGCATTCACGCTTTGAACTGTGCGACGGGTGTCTGCGCCGTCGATCACGTCGTCATGATAGAGGGAGCCCTGGTGCACTAGTTCGACGGCAACTCCGCCTAGTACGACATCTTTACTAGCAGGACCCGGGTTTTTCTCCTTGGAGAGGGAAGCCGTAATTGTTAAAGCGGGACGGACTCTTTTGCCCCCAGCATCGATGAGATGTCGAGCTACCTGTGTAAGAAAAGGGTCGTCGCTTTCAACGACACGTTGAAGTTCCGCATCTACTCGGCGTAGGTCGTCGGCTATACCGGGAAGTGTTAGAAGTATCGAGGGTTTAGTGGGAATGGCCACTGTTGGAGGATACGACCGGCCTTGGCAGCGCGAAACCGGTATTTCAAGGACCTTCATTTGAACTTCTGTGATCGTTCTCCATAGGCGAAGGTAGAATAGTTCGGGTGGGTTTCTGCGTTCAGATCCACGGTGTGCATTTACATCAGAATTGATTAGGAAACGACGAGAGCGAGGGACAGGTGTTCGAGCGGTTCACCGATAGGGCTCGGCGGGTAGTGGTACTGGCGCAAGAGGAAGCCCGCTTATTGAATCACAACTACATCGGCACTGAGCATATTTTGCTTGGCCTCATTCATGAGGGTGAGGGTGTAGCTGCGAAGGCACTTGAGTCGCTGGGTATTTCCCTTGAGGCTGTTCGTAGTCAGGTCGAAGAAATCATCGGACAGGGTAGTCAGTCCCCTAGTGGACATATTCCGTTTACCCCCCGAGCGAAAAAGGTACTTGAACTCTCTCTCCGCGAGGCGCTCCAACTAGGTCATAATTACATTGGGACCGAGCACATCTTACTGGGACTAATTCGCGAAGGTGAAGGTGTAGCTGCTCAGGTGCTGGTCAAGCTTGGGGCGGATTTATCACGGGTTCGTCAGCAAGTTATTCAATTGCTATCTGGTTATTCAGGTTCAGGCGTAGGTTCCCCTGGCGGTGGTGGAGAAAAAGCTCGAGCATCGACGGGTGGTGGAGGAGATACCTCAAGTGGTTCGATGGTCCTAGACCAGTTTGGCCGGAATCTTACTCAGATGGCCCGGGAGAAGAAGCTAGATCCCGTTATTGGTCGTCAGCGGGAATCGGAGCGAGTTATGCAGGTCTTATCACGCCGCACCAAAAACAACCCTGTGTTGATAGGTGAACCTGGGGTCGGTAAGACTGCCATTGTCGAAGGTCTTGCACAGATGATTGCGAATGACGACGTTCCTGAGACTATTACCGATAAACAGCTTTACACGCTTGATCTCGGAGCTCTTGTTGCTGGTAGTCGGTACCGCGGTGACTTTGAGGAACGTTTGAAAAAAGTTCTAAAGGAAATTCGAACACGGGGGGACATAGTTCTTTTCATCGACGAGATACATACTTTGGTGGGTGCTGGCGCGGCTGAAGGTGCAATCGACGCGGCTTCCATACTTAAGCCAATGTTGGCTCGTGGCGAGCTCCAAACTATTGGGGCTACAACACTTGATGAGTATCGAAAGCATCTCGAAAAGGACGCCGCTTTAGAAAGGCGATTTCAGCCGATTACTGTAGATGAGCCTTCCGTGACTCTGACGATAGAGATACTTAAAGGATTGCGTGAGCGGTACGAAGAACACCATCGGGTGACTATTACTGACCAGGCATTAGTGGCTGCTGCCAACTTGGCCGATCGGTATATCTCAGATCGGCATTTACCTGATAAAGCGATCGACTTGATTGATGAAGCTGGTTCACGTCTTCGAATCAAGCGAATGCATACGCCGGAAGATCTGCGTGAACTTGAGACAGATCTACTCGAGGTGGTTCAACGAAAAAAGGCTGCTGTTGACGCCCAGGATTTTGAAGAAGCAGGTCGTCTTCGTGATCGGGAAAAAGACCTTCTGCTACAGAAAGAGGAAAAGGAAGGTGAGATCAGATCCTCTGGTGTGGACCTATTCGATGAAGTCGATGAGGAGTCTATTGCTGAGGTTTTGTCAGTTTGGACCGGGATTCCTGTTTACAAACTTACGGAGGAAGAAACCCAGAAACTTTTGCGCATGGAAGAGCAGTTGCATAAGCGGGTTATTGGCCAAGAAGATGCGATCAAAGCTGTAAGTCAGGCTATTCGCCGCACTCGGGCGGGTCTGAAGGATCCGAAGCGGCCGTCCGGGTCGTTTGTGTTTTTGGGTCCTTCCGGTGTTGGCAAAACAGAACTGGCAAAGACACTAGCGGAATTCTTATTTGGTGATGAGCAGGCGTTGATTGCTCTAGATATGTCTGAGTACATGGAGAAACATACGGTTAGTCGTCTTGTTGGGTCGCCACCGGGTTATGTAGGTTATGAAGAGGGTGGCCAATTAACCGAGGCTGTCCGTCGAAAGCCGTTCTCGGTTGTGCTTTTCGATGAAGTAGAAAAGGCTCATCCGGATGTTTTTAATACTCTCCTCCAAATACTGGAAGAAGGACGTTTAACTGATGCGCAAGGCCGTTCAGTGGATTTCCGCAACACAGTTCTAATTATGACATCGAACCTAGGTACGGCTGATTTACGAAAGGCCAACCTCGGTTTTGCTAAAGCTGATGAGTCTGTGTCTTACGAGCGTATGAAGGCGAAAGTACAAGATGCTTTAAAGGCACATTTCAGACCTGAGTTTTTAAACCGAATCGACGACACGATTGTATTTCACGAACTTACGCCGGAAGAGATTGTTAGAATTGTGGATCTCATGATTCGTCGGGTATCGGATCAGTTGGCAGGACAGGGAATGGGTCTCGAACTAACTGATGTGGCAAAGGCCCATTTGGCGCGGGAAGGTTATGATCCAACGCTTGGTGCCCGTCCTCTCCGCCGTGCGATTCAACGACTGGTCGAAGATCCGCTGTCTGAACGTCTTCTCTGCAAGGAGTTCCGTGCCGGTGAGATAATCGTGGTCGATATAGATCAGGATGCCGAAGCGGGGCCGGAAGTAGTATTTCGGTCTATCGAGGGTTTTGAGCCACCTACTGTTGAGATGGCGGTTGAGGGCGTCGAGTAGCGACGCAGCGCCGACTTTAACGACTGAAATGGCTTAACGTCAAAGTTATGCGTGTTACCGCATATATCTGTAAATACCTGTTCTGGGTCTCTACTGCAGTGTTTCTAGTAGTGGGGTGTGAGGCAAACGCTTTAGTCACTGTTGTTGTGGCGGAGGACGGTTCGGGAACTGTCGAAGTCGGATTGACTATGAATCAGGAAGGCCTTCAGGCCGTTGGCGGATTAGACCAGCAGCTACGGATTGATGACTTAGTGGACGCCGACTGGGTTGTAGAGGGTCCAGTGCGTCTCACCACGGGTGAGAGTCAGATTGTTGCTAAGAAAGAATTTACGGAGCCACAGGGTTTACCTGGTGTTTTGGACGAGATCGTTGGTCCCGGTGTTTTCGAGAATGTGACACTTGAGCGTCACCGCTCTTTCGCACAGACTGAGTGGCGATTGATTGGCTGGATAAATCTTTCTGGTGGTCTAGAAATCTTCAGTGATTCTGCAGTAACGGAAACTCTCTCCGGATTGCCACTGGGTCGGACATACGACGAGTTGGTTGAGCTATTTGGTTGTCCGAATATTTCGTGCAGCCCAGGTGATGGATTCAAATTGGAGTTTTTAGCCAAGCTTCCAGGTGTTTTAGAGTCGAAAGCCCAGGAGATGATCTGGACAGTTGGCCTCGGAGATTCGGCTCCTACGTTATTCGAGGCGAGTGGGACTCTAACTGATCGGGCACCCCGAATCTGGCGAAATGCCGCCGTTGTCTCGGGTATTTTGGCTGTCTTGGCCACTCTCTTTATTGTGGCGCGCGTTGCACTGATAAGGCGGGCAGATGGTTTACCTCGAGCCGAACGACCGCGAAGGACATCTAGACGTTCTGCGGAAACATTAGATGAGCGACCCATGGTAGATGGGGGCTCCGCTAAGAGACTTGAGTTATTGGTCCTTGGCGGTGTTGGGGTGGTTTGGGACTTCGGTGGCGATCCCGAAGGTCTACTTGTGCGTTTTGTTCGGGAAAGGGGTGGAATTGCAGATTCGCGGGAGATCGCGGATCGATATCGTTCTGCGAGCTTGGGACATGTCTCGGTTTCCGAGTTTTGGGCGTCAATCGGTGTTCATGGTGATGCTGAGCAGCTTGATCGCTCTTATCTGGAGTGGGTTGATCCACGACCAGACGTGATTCCTTTTCTTCGTAGAATGAAAGATCGCGATCTCCAGGTGGCTTGTCTCACCAATTCGATTTTGCCTTGGTCAGTCCAATTGCGCGAGAGGTTGGGCCTTGACGAATTGATTTTGCACTGGATAGTCAGTGGGGAGGTTGGAGCTCGAAAACCAAGTCAGGCAATGTTTGAAGCCCTTAGACGGATATCGGGTGTTCCGTTCCACAATATGTTATTAATTGATTCTGAGGCGCCTACGTTAGAGGCTGCCCGATCAATGGGGATGTCGACAGTGCTTATGCGTGGGTCTGCTCTAATACCTGAAGGGTTTTCACACCCAGTCATTGGCGGTTTTGCTGAGTTGTTTCGGCCTAGCGCAAAGCCACCGACTCGAGAGGATTCGATCGAAGGTATTTAGCCCAGTAGAAAAGGTTTGGAAGATCTCTAAAGCCACTCAGCTTGGAGTGACAGCTTAGTTGAACTGTCACAGCAGCTTCTTATTGTGTGTCTTATAGCTGAAAGATTGGGATCAGACATGGTGGTTAAGGTCAATTCGTATGGGCGAATTCCTAAAAGGAAAAGCTTGTCCGTCCCTTTTTCTTGTGTTGAGTGTGGTTTTCGTCAGCCTC
>Ga0310344_10000094_pt1 | contig 71337 bp, 60 predicted proteins | sample HC15DNA20200_MG_FD_203801 | JGI IMG/M metagenome (GOLD analysis project Ga0310344, IMG submission 203801) | Marine microbial communities from station ALOHA, North Pacific Subtropical Gyre - HC15-DNA-20-200_MG | ecosystem: Environmental > Aquatic > Marine > Oceanic | place: Pacific Ocean: North... | reverse complement strand
GCCGATGCCAGCATCGGTAAGGTGTTCAATCTGGCGGGCAACGTGCGCTGGGAGGTTCGGGCCGAAGGCTTCAACCTCACCAACGCTGGCTTCGAGCGGCAGCATCGCTCGAGCCGGGGCACATCGGCGGGTCGACAGAGCAGCATCTACGAGTATGCGTCCACCATCAACAACGGACGTATCCTCCGGCTCTCGACCACCGCTCGCTGGTAAGACACCAGCCGCACGTCTGACCCTTACGCCGGTGGGAGCTTGCTCCCATCGGCGTTTCTTTGTACGGCTTGATTGAAACAGCGGTGGGCAGCGAGGTATTGTGACCGTCGTTACTGTTGATGGGTGTCCTTCCGAATTCACACCGCACGACCACCCCGAGGGTGGCCATTGCCTGCGCGCTGCTCTTGAGCGTCGGTTGCAGCGACCGTTCCGGCTCCAGGAGCGTGTCTGTCGATGAGGACTACCGCGAGACTGCCCGTCAGTTTCACCTTGGCCTTGCCTCGCTCGAGGTGGGCCTACTCGTCGACGCGGTGTCGCAGTTTGAGACCGCGGCGGCACTTAGCCCGACCGAGCCGGCCATCCCAGCGAATCTGGTTGTCGCGCACCTCCGGCTAGGAGAAGAGACCGAAGCACTCGACTGGCTCGGGCGCGCCAGAGAGCTGGACCCCGCCAGCGGGGACATGGCGTTACTGGCTGGATTGGCGGCGCGATTCGGAGGCCGGTTCGACGACGCTGCGCAGGAGTTCCGCGATGCGATCGAGCGCGACCCAGATCTCCTGTTTGCCCGCTACGCGCTGGCGCAGGAGCTCCGCCAGCAGGGTGATGATGCGGCGGTGCGCGAGGCGGAGGAGCAGCTGGATGCCATCCTGGAACGCAGCCCCGATAACCTTCCCGTACTGGTGGAGCATGCCCGGCTGGCGGCTGAGCGCGGTGACGGCGAGGCCCTCGCCCGTTCGGCGACGCGTCTGCGTGATGGCGCTGGTGGGTGGCCTGCCCCGGCCGGCGCCCAGCTCGAACGGCTCGAGGGTGCGGTGGAGGAGGCAGTGTTTGACGAGGCTATCACCGCCACCGCACTGCTGCGTAACGTCCTGTTGAGACTCGGCTCCTATCAGGACGGATTGGCTGAGGTAGCCGTCGATCCAGAATTGATCGCTTCTCCCTTCTGGCGTTTTCTCCGCCTGCCGCCGCCGCCGTCTGGCGCTTCGCCGACCGACGGCACGCTCCGCTTCCAGCCCGAGTCGTTGTCTTTAGCTGAATCGTCCACGGTCGCGTTGACTGTTGCGCATGACGCCCGTTCACAGGTTATCGTCAGCACCGACGACGGCCTCGGGCCCGCAGGCGCCCCACCGTTCGCCAGCTTTCCGCCCTCGACCGGGCCTTCGTCCGCCGCCGGATTACTGGCTGCCGACTGGTCAAATGACTTTCGCGCGGATCTCGCGCTCGCGGGCCCTGGGGGGCTGCGTCTGCTGGTGCAGGAGGAAGGCGGCGAGTTCGCCGACCAGACGCCGCTGGAGCCCGCCGAGATCGCCCAGCCCGCCTTCGGTGTGTGGGCGGCCGATCTCGAGATGGATGGCGACCTCGATCTGGTCGTCGCTTCTGTGACCGGTCCCCCGATCGTGCTTCAGAACAATGCCGACGGAAGTTGGACGTCGTTGTCGCTCTTTCAGGACATCGAAGCTCTACGCGCCTTCGCCTGGTCCGACTTCGACATGGATGGCGATCCGGACGCGGCGCTGATCGGCCAAGCTGGGCAATTGGCGTTGTACGAGAATCAGCAAGCTGGACAGTTCCGACGCTGGGAGTCGCCGAGTCTTCCTGATTTGGTGACCCTTGTCGCTGGCGAGCTGGACGGCGATGGTCAGCTTGATGTTGGCGTGATCGACCGCGACGGCGGTCTCTGGCGGGTGTCCCATCGCGACGATGTCTGGACCGCGATCGCGGTGGCCGAGTGGACGCGGGTAGGCGACGTTGAACCTGGTGAGGTCAGGTTGCTGGTCGCCGACTTCGACAACAATGGAGCCAGTGACATGCTGGCGAGCGGCCCCTTGGGGACCGACCTCTGGCAGCGTGATCCCGGAGGTTACCGGCACCTCGAGATCGAGGGCCGCGTCGATGTCCACGCGGTCGCGGATCTCGACGGTGATGGTCGCCTCGACCTGGTCGGCTTGGAGGACGGAGACGCGGTTCGGCTGCTTGGGGAAGGTGACGCCGACTACCACTGGCAGGTCGTTCGGCCCCGGGCGCTCCAGGCGGCCGGAGACCAGCGGATCAACGCCTTCGGCGTAGGGGGCGAGATCGAGGTCAGGGCCGGTCTCCTGACCCAGAAGCAGCCGATCAAGCACGGTCTTACGCACTTTGGACTGGGTGTACGCGAGGCGGTGGACGTCGTTCGTATCGCCTGGCCGAACGGCGTCGTGCAAGCGGAGTTTCCTACCTCGGTAGACCAGGCGGTGGAAGCCGAACAGCGTCTCAAGGGTTCATGTCCCTGGGTCTTCGCCCACGACGGCGAGGCGATGCGATTCGTGACCGACTTCCTCTGGCGTTCACCACTGGGTCTTCGGATCAACGCGCAGGACACGGCTGGCGTGACCCAGACCGAGGACTGGATCCGTATTCGTGGAGACCAGTTGAAACCGATTGACGGCGTTTACGAGCTCAGCATCACCGCGGAGCTTTGGGAAACGCACTTCTTTGACCATGTGTCCTTGATGGTGGTGGACCACCCGGTCTCCACGGAGATCTTCGTGGACGAGCGGTTCGCTGCGAATGAGCCGCCGACGCTGGCGTTGTACTCGACCCGTGCTCCACGTCCCTTGGTCGCAGCCTGGGACGACCTTGGGGAGGAGATGACCGAGGTCGTCGCGTTTCGTGACGGACGCTACGTATCGAGTTTCGGGCGCGGGGCGTATCAGGGGGTGACTCGAGACCACTATCTCGAAGTCGAACTGGATGTGCCGGACGAAGCCTCGCCGCCGAGCGTCCTGCTTGCGTACGGCTGGGTGTATCCGACCGACAGCAGCATCAACGTGGCTCTAGCTCAGGGCTCCCACGACGCGCCACGCGGGGTGGCGCTAGAGGCGCAGACCGCCTCGGGAGGCTGGACGACCGTACACGCCGACCTCGGGTTCCCGTCGGGCAAGAACAAGACCTTGGTGATCGATCTGACGGCGGTGCCCTGGCACGGCAACCGCCAGCGGTTCCGGCTCAGGACGAATCTCGAGATTTACTGGGACTGGATCGCGGTGACCGACGCGCTTGAGCTGCCGCTTCGCACCGAGCGGTTGGCACCGAGCGTGGCGGACCTTGGCTACCGCGGATTCTCACGCACTCACGACGTGGGGCCGCGCGGTCCGGAGGTTCCCCGCTACGACGAGCTCGCCAACACCGCGCCCCGATGGCGTGACCTCGTCGGTTACCACACTCGTTTCGGCGACGTGCGTCCGCTGCTCAACGACGTGGATGACCGCTACGTGATCATGAACGCGGGTGACGAACTTTCGCTCAGGTTTCAGGCTCCCCCAGAAACGCCGGATGGTTGGCGGCGCGATTTCGTGCTGATCGGTGATGGCTGGGTCAAGGACGGCGACTTCAACACTGGCTTCTCAGAAACCGTGCTGCCCCTCCCGTCGCATGACGATGCCACCTACACGCGTGTGCCGACCACCCTTGAAGCCGACCCGGTGTTTCAGCGCCACCAGGAGGATTGGGAGCGGTTTCACACCCGCTACGTCACGCCGTCGAGGTTCCTCGGCGGACTGGTTTCGTCCGGACCGTCCCATCGCTCGAATGTGTCTCCGGCTGGCCGCCGATAGTCGCCACGCGTGAGCATCTTCTCCAGCCAGAGGTATAGCACGATGAACAGATACCGGCTGCCCATCTCACGCAGGTGCAGCCCGGATTGCCCCTGCCGACGCTCGCGCCACCCGATTGGAATCACCTCGAACGAATAGCCGCGGACGACCGCCTTCAGCGGGAGTTCGACGGTCAGGTTGTAGTGCGGAGAGAGAAACGGCCGGCATCCTTTGATCACGCTGGCGCGGTAGGCCTTGAATGCGTTCGTTGTGTCGTTGTACGGCAAGCGGAAGAGTACTCTGATGAACAGGTTCGCGGCTCGGTTCAATAAGAGTTTGAGCCGCGGGTAGCCCCGGACTCGACTGCCGGGAACGAACCGGGAGCCGAACGCGCACTCGGCACGGTCGCGCAGCACCTCGTAGTAGCGGACCAAGTCGTCCGGGTCATCGGATCCGTCGGCCATCACGATCGCGACCGCCTGGCCAGAAAACGACTCCAGTCCTAGTCGGACCGCTCGGCCGAATCCATGCGGGCCGTTGTTGACGACCAGTCGGATCGAGCCATGGTGCCGCCGCCTGACGACGTCGGCGGTGTCGTCTCGGCTTCCATCGTCGACCACGATCAGCTCGTAGGACAATGGTTCCCGATCCAGACGCGACGTCAGCTCGTCGAGGGTTTTCCCGATGTTCTCCGATTCGTCACGAGCCGGAATCACGACCGAGAGCTGCACCGCTCGAGACAACGGCTCGGTTCCCTCGGTGGTGACCGCCGGTTCCGTCACGTTGACCTCAGGGAGTGCGCTCATGGGCTGGCGACCAGTTCTTCGAGAATGTCGTCGAGGTCACGCGTAGGGGTCCACCCTGGGTAGTCCGCTTTAAACCGACGCAGGTCGCTGATGTAGCAGATGTGGTCACCGCGTCGTGGCTCGTCGACCTGGGTGGTGTTGAGCCGACGGCCCGTGAGTTCTTCCAGTCTCGTGATCGCTTCTAGGATGGAGATGCTGTTCTCACGTCCCCCGCCCATGTTGTAGACCGCCCCGACCCGCGGTGCCGCCGCGAACGCCTCGAACGCCAGACACACATCGCTAGCGTGGAGGTTATCGCGCACCTGCTTTCCGCCGTAGCCGTAGATCCGATACTGGCGACCCTCCAGGATCGCTCGGGCGAGGTAAGCGAGGAAGCCGTGTAGCTCGGCGCCAGCATGAGCGCTGCCAGTTAGACAACCCGCACGGAAGCAGACGGTCGGGATGTCGAAGTAGCGTCCGTACTCCTGCACGAGCACGTCGGCAGCCAGCTTCGACACCCCGAACATGCTATGGAGACAGCGGTCGATCTGGCAGTTCTCGTCGATGCCGTGACGATCTTCTCTTCTCGCGAAGTCGAATCTCGTGGCGGTCTCCCTGAACGGCTTTTCGTTGGGGGCATCCCCGTAGACCTTGTTTGTGCTCATGAACACGAACGGCGTTTCCCGGCAGCTCTGGCGCACCGCCTCCAGGAGATTGAGAGTGCCGACGGCGTTGATGTCGAAATCGTCGAACACCCGGGCGCGTGCCAGGTCATGGGACGGCTGAGCGGCGCAATGAACGACCAGGTCCGGACGGACGCGCTCCACGACGGCGCTGATGGCCTCACGGTCGCGCACATCGAGAGAGAGGTGTTCGAACTGCCTGGTGTCTCGACGGAGGCGCTCCAGGTTCCGCGCCGTGTCTCCATCGGGCCCGAAGAAATCGCGCCTTAGGTTGTTGTCGATACCGTGTACCCGCCAGCCGAGCCGGTCGAAGTGAGCGACCGCCGCAGAGCCGACGAGCCCGCTGCTGCCGGTGACCAGGGCTCGTTTCACCGGTGCTCCTCAGTGGCGATAGGCGTTTCAGTGACCAATTGGTGTTCGCGCAGCTCTTGGTCGGCATCGGCGGTTCGGTCATCAGACGGCGCTGAACGCGCCCAGGCTACCATTTCGGACAGACCGTCCTCCCAAGCGGTGGCTGGTTCGAAGCCGAGTAAGCGGCGAGCCAGCGCGATGTCGGCCAGGCAGTGCCGGACGTCGCCTTGACGGAATCGCCGCGTGATGTCCGGAGCCAGATCTTTACGTTCAATCAAGCGGGCTAGCGTCGCCGCGATTCCGGACACCGTTCGGGGCGTGCCGCTGCCGACGTTGAGGACCAATCCATCGGCCACCGTCGACCCTATGACACTGAAGATGACCCGCACGACGTCGTGGACTGATACGAAGTCGCGCGTCTGGCCACCATCTTCGTAGATCAGCGGCCGTTGCCCGGCCAGAAGACGGCTCAGGAAAATCGCAAGTACGCCTGTATATGGGTTCTGTAGCGACTGTCTGGGACCGTAGACGTTGAACAGTCGGAGGCAGACGACCGGCAGGTTGTAGCTGGCTCCGAGCGTCAGCACCAGATCTTCCTGCGCGCGCTTGCTCTGCGCGTAGACGCTGCGGCCCTGCAGTTCGGCCGATTCCGGTGTCGGGTACGCTACGAGCGGTTCGCCGGTGTCTGGACAGGCCGGCTCCCACCCCGCCTCGCGAATGTCAGCTTCGGTGCGGATTCCGACCCGCAAGGTGCGGCCGTCTGACGGTCGGGCGTAGAGTCCCTCGCCATACTGGGTCATAGAGGTCAGAGCGACCACCTTCGCTATCGCGTCGCGTCGGGCTACGACCTCTTCCAGCAAGCAGGCGGTACCCCGCACGTTGGTATCGACGTAGTGCTCTACCCGGTACATCGATTGCGCGACACCGACGGCGCTGGCGCAGTGTACGACCGTGTCGATGTCGTCGAGCGCTCGCTGGCACGTCTCCCGGTCGCGGACATCGCCCCGCACGAACTCCGCCTTGGGAGGCAGGGAGACCTGGGACGGATCAGGGTGTACCTGAGGATCGAGATTGTCGAGGATGCGCACCTCGTGCCCGGCCGCGGTTGCCCGCTCAGCGACGTAGGAGCCGATGAATCCGGCGCCACCGGTAATCAGCAGTCGCATGCTTCTATACTCGGTCGTCGGGCGTTATCAGAGTCCCCGGAGCCGTCGGGCCGCGTCTCGTGCGAAGTAGGTGATGATGATGTCGGCTCCGGCGCGGCCGATGGCAGTCAGGCTCTCCATCATGACGCGTTCCTCATCAAGCCACCCGAGCCGGCTCGCCGCCTTCACCATGGCGTACTCACCGCTCACCTGATACGCCGCAGTCGGGCGCCGGAACTGTCGCTTCACTCGCCCGATGACATCGAGGTAGGGCAGAGCCGGCTTGACCATGACGATGTCAGCACCCTCCTCCAGGTCGAGGGTGACTTCGCGGAGAGCTTCCTCCACGTTAGCCGGATCCATCTGGTGGGTGCGGCGGTCTCCAAACGCCGGTGCCGAGTCGGCGGCGTCACGGAACGGTCCGTAGAAGGCCGAGCAGTACTTCGCCGCATACGACATGATGACCACATCCTGGTGGCCGCCGGCATCGAGCGCCCGCCTGATCGCTCCGACCCGTCCATCCATCATGTCCGAGGGGGCAACGATGTGGGCACCCGCTTCCGCATGAGACACGGCCGCCGCCACTAGGTGCTCCACCGTGAGGTCGTTGAGGATATGCTCGCCGTCGAGGATGCCGCAGTGACCATGGTCCGTGTACTCACACAGACAGACGTCGGTGATTACCGTGACGTCAGGCTGTTCTGCCCGTATGGCGCGGATGGCTCGCTGCACCGGTGCTTCCGGGTCTGCGGCCACCGACCCGGTGCCGTCCTTGTCGGCTGGCAACCCGAAGAGCAGCACTGACTGCACGCCGTCGTTCCGAGCGTCTGCAGTTTCTCGCACTGCCTCATCAACCGACAGTTGATAGACGCCTGGCATCGAACTGACCTCGCGCCGGATGCTGGTGCCTTCACAGATAAAAAGCGGATACACCAGACGTGCTGGAGCGAGGCGGTGTTCTCGTACCAGGTCGCGGATACCATCAGTGCCCCTGAGACGACGCGGTCGCGCCAGGAGCCCGAGGTCGTGGGTCTCGCCGTTGGTTGTTGCACGGGGGAGCGGAGCGGTGGCTGTCTTCGTCATACTTGATCTCTTGAGGCGGCGCGTCCGATGTGGGCCACGATGGCGTTTACCATGGCCGCTGTGGTGTATTGCTCCGGCATGATCGTTACGTCTAAACCGAACCCGGCCGCTACGTCGGCTGTCACGGGGCCGATGCATGCGATGTCGACCCCCTGCATCAGATCCCGAGCTTGGTCGTCGCCCAGCGCCGCGACGAAGTTCGTGACGCTCGAGCCGCTGGCGAAGGTGACGATGTCGATATGGCGCTCGAGCAGCATCTGGTAGATGTCCGGCGCGCCGTCGCGGTCGAAGTCGGTTGGTGACGTCTTGTAAGCAGTGACAGACGTGACCTTGGCGCCGGCCTCGCGGAGTCTGGTCGGCAGGAGATCTCGTGCCAGATCGGCGCGAGGCAGCAACATGCGGACGTCGGTTAGGTTCTCGAGAGCGGTCAACGCGGTGGCCACCGCATCCGCCCGGTAGCGTTCCGGCACGAGGTCGGTGCGCAGGCCGTGGCGGTTGATCGCTTCGGCAGTGGCCGGACCGACCGCACAGAGTTTGACGCCATGTAGTTCACGGATGTCTCCCGGTTCGCGAAGTAGCTGCTGAATGAACCGTTCCACGGCGTTCGCGCTGGTGAACACGACCCAGTCGAATGCTGCAATGTCACGACAGGCCGACGCCAGCGGCTCAGGGTCGTCAGGGGTCGTGAAGGTGATCGTTGGTGCCTCGATCGGATCGGCGCCAAGGCTGGCGAGACGCGAAAGGAGCTCCCGGGCCTGGGTCCGCGCTCGCGTCACCACGATCCGTTTGCCAGAGAGGGGGCGGGTGTCGTGCCAACGGAGGTGTTCCCGCAGCGCGGTCACTCGGCCAATGACGAGCACCGCCGGCTCGCTGTGCTCGCTGCGTTTGACCCGACGTTCCAGCTGGGCGATGGTGCCCTCGATGGTTCGTTGCTCCGGCAGCGTGCCACGATAGATCAGCGCCGCGGGTTCGGCCGGCGAGCGCCCGTGCCGTTGTAGCGCCTTGAGCATAGCGCCTAGTTGTGGGCCGGTTCCGTGGGTCACGATGGAACCTCGGATCCGGGCGAGGCGGCTCCAGGCGATCTTGGCCGGTCGACTCGTTTCTCCCGCGTCTCCTCGCACCAGTGTGAGCGTGTCACCCGCCTCGGGATATGTGACCGGAATACCGGCGTAGGCCGGGCTGCCAATCGTCGAAGGGACGCCCGGGACGACTTCATACGAAATCCCCTGCTCGTGGAGAAAGAGCGCCTCTTCTCCGCCGCTGTCGAACACGAACGGGTCTCCCCACTTCAATCGTGCGACCGCTTTTCCCTCACGCACCTTCTCGGCGAGAAGCAGACTGATCGCATTCTGTTCGAGCGATTGCGGCGCGGCCGGACCGACATCGATGGTCTCGGCGTCATCCCGTACCTGGGACAGCATCCGCCGATGGACGAGGTGGTCGAAGACGATCACGTCCGCCTCGGTGAGGATTCGATGGCCCTTGATGGTGATCAGTTCCGGATCGCCCGGACCGGCGCCAATCAAATAGACCCGAGGCTCAAGCATCCACTGCTCCCGAGCTTCCGGTCGTAGACGACGCTAAAATAGGACCGGCGCCATCCTCAAGTAGCTCGGCGGCGACGCTTGCCCCGATCGTCGCCGCATCGGCGATATTTCCCCTACGTTCGCGCCGCAGCAGCACGCTGCCATCTGGTGAGGCCACCAGGGCTTGGAGCGTCAGTTGGTCGTCTACGATGGTTGCGAGTGCGCCGATCGGGACCTGGCAGCCTCCACCGAGATCGATGAGCACCTTCCGCTCGGCCTCCAGCGCGGCCGAGGCGAGCGGATCACTGACTGCCGAGATGCGATTCATGGTGTCGACATCATCCTCGCGGGTTTCGATCGCGACGATTCCCTGACCGGGAGCCGGAAGACAGAGCGCTGGTTCGAGCGTCGTGGCGATTCTGTCGCCGTGCCCTAGTCGCCGGAGCCCGGCCGCGGCGAGAATCACCAGGTCGTAGTCGCCGTCGTCCAGCTTGCGTAGTCGGGTTTCGATGTTTCCGCGAATCAGCGAGAAGATGGCGGCGGGCCAGGCCCGAGAGAGCTGGGCGACCCGCCGGATGCTCCCGCTGCCTACGTTGATTGGGGTGGCTCCGGACCGATCCAGGGGGGGAAGGTCGGCGCGGTCGGCCGGCAGGACTACGGCGTCGCGCGGATCTTCGCGAGGGAGGACGCCGGCAACGGTGAGACCTTCGGGCAGCTCGGCCGGCATGTCCTTGGCGCTGTGCACCGCCAGGTCGATTGCGCCCTCGGCGAGGGCATGCTCGATCTCCTTGACGAAGACCTGCTTTCCTCCGATTTTTGAGAGGTTCACTTCGGCCAGTCTGTCGCCCGTAGTCTTGATGACCTGCAACTCGCAGCGGCACTGTCCGTCGCACTCAAGGGCCGCCGCCACGGTGTGCGCCTGCCACAGCGCCAGCGCACTGCCCCGAGTGCCTAAGGTCAAGCGCGTCACGACGTCACCGGTGTCTTGGTCTTTGGCGGCGGCGAGGTGTGCTTGTCGGTTGACGTCGTCTCGCCGGCGAGCGGCTCGGCCAGGCCGAACAGCTGGGTGACTACCTCCGAGTATTGCGCCGCGGTTTGTTCGTCACCCGCGTTTTTCAGCCTTTCGGTGGGGGAGATCAGGAGCTTCTGGACCAGGAGTTGTGTGATCTCGTCGACCTTGGACCGTGCCTCCGGAGACAGACCGTTGAGCTTAGGTTCAAGTCGGTTCAGCTCGGACTGGCGAAGATCTTCGAAATGTCGTCGGAGCGCCACCAGCGTTGGGATCGAGCCTCGAGCCCGGAGCCACGTCTGGAAGGATTCGACCTCGTCCGACACCATCGACTCTGCTTGGGACACCTGATCGCGTCGCCGAGCCAGGTTCTCGTCAACCAGGGTACGGAGGTCGTCGATGTTATAGAGAAAGACTTGTTCCAGATCGCTCGCAGCGGGATCGACGTCACGGGGCAGGCCGATATCGATGATGAAGAGCGGGCGATTGCGCCGCGCACGCATCGCTTCGTCTATCTGGGTGCGGTTGATGACCGGTGTCTGCGCTCCGGTCGCGGTCACCATGATGTCAGCAGTCAGTAGTTGTGCCGGAAGTTCAGACCACGTCACGGCGCGGCCGTCCACTTTCTGCGCCAGCGCCTCGGCGCGGGTCTGGGTCCTGCTCGTGACGGCGATCGACCGCACAGCCTGCGAGCGAAGGTGGGTGGCGGTCAGCTCCGCCATCTCGCCGGCACCGACCACCAAGACGTCCCTTTGCTCAAGACTCCCGAAGATCTTCCGGGCCAGGGTGATGGCCGCGTAACTGACCGAGACCGCGCCCTCGCCCACCCCGGTGTCGGCGCGCACCCGCTTGCCCACACCGAAGGCCGAGGTAAACAGCTTGTTCAACAGCGCCCCCGTAGTGCGCTCTTCGCTCGCCGTCGCGTAGGCGTCTTTGACCTGGCCGAAGATCTGGGGTTCACCGACCACCAGCGAGTCGAGACCCGAGGCGACTCGGAAGAGATGACGAACGACGTCCAGACCGGTGTGGGTATACAAGTGCGGCGCCAACTCGGTGTCCGGCACGTCGTGGAACCGGCTCATGAACCCAGCCAGGTCCCGAACCGTCGCCGCCGGATCTTCGCACGTCACGTAGAGCTCGGCCCGATTGCACGTGGTCAACACGACTGCCTCGGCGAGTGTTGGGCGGACCGAGAGTTCGCCGAGCGCGGTGGTCACGCCCCGTCTCGAGAAGTCCACCCGCTCGCGCAGGTCGACCGGCGCCGTGTGATGACTCACGCCAAGCAGCAGCAGTTCCATGCGTTCTCGGGCGTCGCCTCAGCGGACGACGAGTGGGTCGCTAGAGCCCAAATCCGAAAGCCGGGAGCAGCATCCTTTTCCTAGAAGTTATGACTCTCGGTCAGGAAATATCCGACCGGTACTAGATTGAGTAGCACGATCGAGAAGCCGATGGCCGACAGCCAGGCGGCACGTCGACCGCTCCAGCCGATGACGCGTCGCGCGTACAGTTCGAACGAGTACACCGTCCAGCTGAGGAGCACGACCGAGATCTTCGGGTCGAGCAGTGTCATCGCCGCTACCCGTGGGTCCGCGGTCTCAGGCTGAAGTTGGAACAACCAGACCCCGCCAACCGCTAGGCCTGCGGTGAGAAACAGCCAGCCTACGCCGACCGCGCGGCCGTTCATCGTGTCGAGTACCTGCAGAGACGGCAGCCGCGCCGCAAAGAAACCGAGCTGTTTCGACTTCAGCTCCCGGAAGAGCAGGACATACGTGATTCCGACGACGCACGCCAGGGCGAAGGCCGCGTAGGCGAACAGTAAGGACGAAACGTGGACGGCGAACCAGGGGCTGTCCAGAACGGGGGGCGGTTCGATGACCCGATCGCTGAGCGTAGAGACGGTCTGCAGGATCACGAGTAACGGCACAATGAAGACCCCCATGGCACGCTCGTCGGTCGTCACCTCGGTGTAGAGATAGGCGACCGCCAGCAGCCAGACGAAGGCGGAGATGGCGGCAGGGGCGCCCACGAATGGTAGATGCCCTACCTCGACCGTGCGCATACCGATGACGAAGGTGTGCATCAGCGCGGCCGCGGCCAAGGTGGCGGAGGCCAGTCGTCCAGCCCCGGCATCGCGACGCGCGAAGTGCATGCCGTAGGAAACGCCGGCGGCTATGTAGAGCGAGAGCAGCAGTATGGTCATGGGATGTCCGGTGGTACCGCTAGTCGCGGCGATCCTAGTTCAGGCTCGGTGCGTAGTACCCCTGTCGAGTGCGTGCGGCGACGTTCTCCCGATCTACCCGCACGACGATCCGTCGATACTTGCCGTCCTGCATCGGGTTTTTCGAGATGTAGCCAAGGGAATACTGGCTGGATAGCTCGTCAGAGATGCGCTGGTAGATGTCCGACAGGTCCTCTAGCTGCTCGGGAAAGAACGCCCGTCCGCCTGTTTCCTGGGACAGCTGGCGTAACACGAAATCGGCTTCACGGAATCCACGGCGGTTTCGACCATCTCCGGAACGCAGGCCGATCGCGTAGATGACGGTGTTCGAGCGCTTGGCCAACTCCAGCACTTCGTCGAAGTCGACCAGGCTAGAGGTGTCGTCGCCGTCCGAGAGGACCACGACCGCCTGCCGTCGGATCTCCTCGCTCGAGGTTGCCTCGATCTTGCCCAGCTCTTTCAGCGAGATGTAGATAGCGTTGTAGAGCGACGTCGAGCCGCCCGGCGTGGTGCGTCGAATCGCGGTGATGAGCTCGTCAATCGACCCGGTGAACCCCTGCAGGATCTCCACCCGGCTGTCGAATTTGATAATGCTCCCGAGATCTTCGGGCCGTAGACGCTCGGCAAAGCCGACGGCGGCCTCGTGCGCCGTCGCCATCTTCTCCGTCATGCTCTGGCTGGCGTCCATCAAGAGGGCCAGAGCGATCGGCAGCTGGGTCGGAGTGAAGAAGGAGATCTCCTGAGCCGCCCCATCCTCGAAGAGCTCGAAGTCTTCAGGAGTCAGGTCGGTGACATAGCGGCTTTCGCCATCGGTCACCGTGACGTTCAGCGAAACGAGATCAACACCGGAACGGAACGCCGGCTGGTCCCGGGGTTGCTGTGCGACCGCGGTCGCGACCGCGAGGGTGACGGCAGCCAAGGCCGCGCAGACATGGCGTCTCATAGCTAGTCTCCCGTGTGCTTCGCCGGCGCCCCGTAAGCCGTTAGCTCGTCCTGACGCATTCGCACGGTAATCTCGTCGGGTGGGATTAGCCGCGCCGGTCGGCTGTAGACCACCTCGTACTGTGAGCTCAGCATGACCGCGAGCTCCCGCAGGGCGCTGGTGAACGCACGCCCCATGAGCAGGTCACGTCGTCGTCCTCCGGTGCGGTCCGGTCCCTGAGACAGCGCCATGTCCCGCTCTCGCAGCGTGTCGGCCAACGCCGGATCGTTTCTGAGGCCCAGGTTCGCATTGTCCCGTAGGAGCAGCACGTGAGTCGCTACCCCGGCCTCGTCGAGCGCGTCTAGGGTCTGCCGTGCGTCGCGGTTGCTGTAGTCGATGCCGTCGGTCGCCACCACGACGATGACGGGGCGTGAGGACTCGCGCCGCTCGAAACCGCGCGCCGTTTCCACCAGCGCGTCGAGCAGGTAGGCGGCCGAGCTCGGGAATGCGAAAATGCGTCCGATTCCATTCTCAAGACGCTCGAGCTGACGAGTGGATTCGACCAGGATCTGCGGGCGTTGACCGAAGGCGACTAGCGCGATCTCATGATCCTGGTGCAACTTCGTAACCAGTGAAGCCAGACCGCCACGGATATCCGGAATCACGGACTGGGCTGCAGAGCTTGTGTCGACAAGCACCGCCACCTGCATCGCCGTGCTTGCGGGGCCGACCCTCAGGACCTCACGGGCCTCGCCGTCTTCCTCTACGACAAAGTCTCCCGAACCCAGGCCGTCGACCGGCGCGCCGTCTTCGTCGAGGACGCTGACCCAGACCGTGCGCTCGCCGTCCTGGGAGGCAATCGGTGCCGAGAATACAGCGACGGCCGCCAAAGATAGGAGGCCACCAACGAGCCTGCGCCGGTGTCCGGGTGACATCCTGTCTCTACCCATCGCGTCAGTCTCCATCTGGACGCCAGTTTCGACTCGTGTTCGCCAGTGTCGACGCTGGCGTTGTTCGATCCGGGCGCCCATCGTTGTTCGGGCGAACGGAACCCTTCAAGTATATCGAGAATTGGAGTTTGTCGAGCTTCCACCAGGATCTGTTTTCGGCCCAAAATATAGGGTTTTTTTAATGCGCTTCGTGAGTTTCAGCCAGGCGCCCGATTCCTTGACACCCCTCTGGGCCCGTGCTATAAAAAGCCCGGTTTTCAGGCCTGCAGGGTCGAGCGACCAGCGACGACCAATCCTGCCGCATCGAGGTTTTCCGACTGCATCGAGGCGCGTGGACGTTGAGGGGATTCTGTGCCGGTTTGAGTCCGGCGCGGAGTCGGGAGAGAGGCCAGGCTAGGGACGTTCAATGGACAGTATCGAAGCTTACGTTCCCATTCTGCTCTTCGTGCTGGTTGCGACTGGATTCGCGCTCTTTACGCTGATCGTTTCCGCTCTGGTCTCGTCGTCCAAGTACAACAAGGTTAAGCTCGAGCCGTACGAGTGTGGGATCGAGCCCGAGACCGATGCTCGCGATAGGTACAGCGTCCGTTATTACCTCATCGCGATGCTCTTCGTGATTTTTGACGTGGAGACCGTCTTCATGTTTCCGTGGGCGGTCATCATGGACGAGTTGGCGCTGTTCGGTTTGATCGAGATGCTGGTCTTCATCTTCATCTTGGTGGTGGGCTACCTGTATGCCTGGCGCAAGGGTGCGTTGGAGTGGGTTTAACCGCTGAGCTCTTACGATGACAGACGATCCAAAGCCCGCCGGATCGGCGCCCGAGGGTCCGGCTAAGTCGGACGCGGCGGCCGACAGGCCAGCGACACCTCAGCCTGCGGCTAAGTCTGACGAGGCGGCGAAGCCCGAGGCTGCCGCCAAGCCTGCGGTCCCGGCCGCCAAGAAGCCGGCGCCCAAGCCCAAGGCCCCTCCCGAGCCCCCCAAGGGGCCGGAGGACCCGCTACCTCCGGATGATCTGGAGCCCCCCGCGTTTCTGTCCGCGCTGCAGCAGGCGTATCCGGATGCGGTGGAGCAGCTGAGCTACTGGGTAGGCGATTGGACGGTCATCGTGAGGTCCGAGGCCCTGCTCGATATCGCCACGCATCTGCGTGATGACGACGAGGCTTCGTTCGACTACTGCAGCGATCTAACTGCGAGCGACTGGCCTCCCAGAGAGAAACGTTTCGACGTCATCTACTGTCTCTATTCCACGCGTCGCCGCCATCGCTTGCGGGTTAAGGTCCGTGCGGGCGAAGACGACCCGGTGCCATCGGTCACCGGGCTGTGGCCTGCCGCCAACTGGTTCGAGCGGGAGGTCTGGGACATGTTTGGAGTCAAGTTCTCCGGCCATCCCGACCTGCGTCGGATCCTAATGCCCGATGGATGGCAAGGGCACCCGCAGCGGAAGGACTACCCGCTCGAGGGGCCAGGTGAGTTGCTGCTGGAGAGTCCGATGGAGTGGCTGCGCTTACGAAACCTCCAGGATGAGGCGGAGATCGAGTAGCACCAGAGCGGCAAGATCTATGGCAACCCAATCGGCACCGATCTTCGATACTGACGAGCTGGTCATCAACATGGGGCCGCAGCACCCCAGCACCCACGGGGTGCTGCGACTGGTGCTGAAGCTCGATGGTGAACGGGTCGTCGACTGCGACACCGTGATGGGCTATGTCCACCGCGGGATCGAGAAGCTCAGTGAGAACCGGGACTGGACGCAGATCATCCTGCTGACCGACCGGATGGACTATGTAGCGGCCGCCACCAACAACCTAGGCTACTGCGAGACGGTCGAGAAGCTGCTCGGGGTCGAGGTGCCACGGCGGGCGCGCTATATCCGAACGATCCTGGCCGAACTTCAGCGGATCGGCAGTCACTGTCTTTGGCTCGGTACGCACGCCATGGACATCGGCGCCATGACGGTCTTGCTCTATGCGTTCCGGGAGCGAGAGCTCGTTCTCGATCTCTTCGAGGAATACTGCGGCGCGAGGCTCACCTACAACTCGATGCGTATCGGCGGGCTCCCGCTGGATCTCCCCAGCGGCTGGGACCGCAAGGCACGCGAGTTCTGTGACGTGATGGAAGGGAAGCTCCCTGAGTATGAGGAGCTCCTGACCAACAACCGGATCTGGCTGGAGCGGACCCGTGGCGTCGGTGTGATTTCTGCCGGAGATGCGATCGGGCTCGGCCTGTGCGGCCCCCCGCTGCGCGGCTCAGGCGTCTACCGGGATGTGCGGAAGGACGAGCCGTATGCCGCCTACGACGAGTTCGATTTCGAGGTGCCCCTCGGCACTCGTGGCGACACCTACGACCGGTACCTGATCCGACTTGAGGAGTTCCGGCAGTCGATCCGTATCATTCGCCAGGCGCTGGACGGTCTGCCGGAAGGGCCGATCATGGGGAAGGTGCCCCGGCTCCTCAAGCCCAAGGCCGGCGAGACCTACCATGCCATCGAATCGCCTAAGGGCGAGCTCGGCTACTTCATCGTCAGTGACGGTCGTGCGACGAACCCGTATCGTTTCCGAGTGCGTCCCCCGTCATTCTGCAACCTGCAGGGGCTGAAGCCCTTGATCGTCGGTCATCTGGTCGCGGACGTCGTCTGCCTCATCGGTACCATCGATATCGTGCTTGGCGAAGTCGACCGCTAACGTATGTGAACCCCTGACTGCGATGCTCGACACCCTCGTCATCCCGCTGCTCAAGATCGTGGTGTTGCTTAACGCGATACTGATCTCTGTCACCTTCATGGTCCTGATGGAGCGGAAGGTCATCGCCTGGGCGCAGTCGCGGCTTGGACCGATGCGGGTGGGGCCCTACGGCGTGCTGCAGGCCATCGTCGATCCGATCAAGCTCATCCTTAAAGAGGACATCACCCCGATCAAGGCGGACAAGATGTTGTTCAGCCTGGCCCCGATCCTGTCACTGGTGCCGGCGCTGGTGGCGTTTGCGGTCGTGCCCTTCGGGGGGGACGAACTCTTCTACATCGCCGACATCAACGTCGGGTTGCTGTTTTTCCTCTCGGTTACCTCGATTGGCGTGTACGGGATCATCCTGGCCGGATGGGCTTCCAATAGTAAGTATCCGCTGCTGGCGAGTCTGCGAGCATCGGCCCAGCTCATCAGCTATGAGATCGCGGTGACGATGACGCTGGTCAGCCTGATCCTCACTGCTGGCACGCTCAGTATGGTCGGGATCGTCGAGGCCCAGCTCGCCGACGGGGTTTGGTACGGCTTCGTGCAGCCGGTGGCGTTCGTTCTGGTCCTGATCGGCGCCTTGGCCGAAACGAACCGGGTGCCGTTCGACCTGCCGGAAGCTGAGACCGAGCTGACTGGCGGCTTCCATACCGAGTACAGCGGTATGCGGTTCTCGCTGTTCTTCCTGGCCGAGTACGCGAACATCATTGTGATCTCGGCCGTTACCGCCATTCTGTTCTTTGGCGGCTGGCTGCGTCCCTTCCCGAACGTCGAAGCGCTGGCGTTCTTGGATCTCATCCCGGGTTGGATCTGGCTTTTCAGCAAGATCTTCCTGTTTTTGTATCTGTTTATGTGGATTCGGGCCACGTTGCCGCGCTATCGATACGACCAGCTGATGCGGATTGGCTGGAAGCTGCTGATTCCGATTGCCCTCGCCAACATCGTGGTGACCGGGATCGTCAAGGTGCTCGTCTAGGACATTAGGCACGACTGAGTCATGGCCGAAGCTATCGCCTTCTACACACTGTCGATTCTCATCCTTGGGCTGGGCGTCGCGGTGATCACGACGCCCAGGACCGTGCACAGTGTGGTGTTCCTGGTGCTGAACTTTCTCTGTGTCGCGGTGCTCTACGTGGTGCTGCAGGCGGAGTTTCTGGCCGTTATCCAGATTTTGGTCTACGCCGGCGGCATCGTCGTGCTGTATCTGTTCGTGGTCATGCTCGTGAACCTCAAGCGTCAGCCGGAGGAACACCAGGATCCACGACGCTTGGCTAAGGTCGGGCTAGGACTCACCGGTGCCATGCTGCTCGAGCTCGCCGCCATCGTCGTCTACAGCTACAGCCGTGAGCCGTCCTCGGTGACGGCGCCGTCCCCGGCGTTTCCGGTGCAGGGCAACATCGAACAGCTTGGCTGGCTGCTCTATACCGACTACCTGATTCCGTTCGAAGTGGCGTCCGTGCTGCTGCTGGTGGCCATGGTGGGTGCCATCATCCTGGCGAGACGAGAACTGTAATGCTGGAGATTACACCGGCGCATTACACGATCCTGTCGGCCGCGCTGTTCAGTATCGGCGTGATCGGCGTGCTCGTGCGTCGCAACATCATCATCGTGTTCATGGCGATCGAGCTGATGCTCAACGCCGTCAACATCAACCTCGTCGCTTATGCGCAGCAGCTGCAGAATCTCATCGGGCAGGTGTTCGTGGTGTTCGTCATTGCGGTGGCTGCGGCGGAAGCCGCGGTAGGCCTGGGGATTTTGCTCGCGTTCTACCGTAACAAAGAGACGGTGAACATCGACGAGATGAACGTGATGCGCTGGTAGCCAAACGATGGATCTGATCTGGCTCATTCCTCTGCTTCCCGGTCTTGGCGCGGCCGTCAACGGCCTGCTGGGTATCCGGTACTTCAGCAAGCCGGTCGCCGCCGGTATCGCCTGCGCGGCCATGGGCGGATCTCTGTTGCTGTCGCTCTTCGCGTTTGCGCAGTTGCTCGGTGCCGAGCACCGCGAGCATGTCGTCACCATCGCGAACTGGATTCCGCCGATTCCGCTCGAGACCGTCTCCGGGGTGGGACAGTTCGAGGTTCCCTGGGCGTTCAGGCTCGATCCGCTGTCCGGGATGATGATCCTGATCGTCACCGGCATCGGGTTCCTGATCCATCTCTACTCGTCGTCCTACATGGACCACGAGCCGCGCGGCGGCTATGTCCGGTTCTTTACCTACCTGAATCTGTTCTGCTTCTTCATGCTGATGCTTGTGCTGGGCAGCAGCTTCCTGGTTATGTTCGTTGGCTGGGAAGGGGTGGGGCTGTGCTCCTATCTGCTGATCGGGTTTTGGTACCACAAGAAGAGCGCCGCCGACGCTGGGAAGAAGGCGTTCATCGTCAACCGGATCGGCGACTTCGGCTTCGTGCTGGGCGTGTTTCTTGTGTTCTTCACCTTCGGCACCCTCGACTTCCGCGAAGTGGCCGAGGCGGCCGCGCACATGCCGGTCGAAGCGGCAGGGTTCGGGGTCATCTCGATCATCTGTCTGCTGCTCTTCGTTGGTGCGACCGGAAAGAGCGCACAGATTCCACTCTATGTCTGGCTCCCTGACGCGATGGAGGGCCCGACCCCGGTGTCGGCGCTCATCCATGCCGCCACCATGGTCACCGCCGGTGTCTACATGGTGGCGCGCAACGCCGTCCTGTTTGAGCATGCGCCGAATGTCATGTTCATCGTGGCTGTGGTCGGGGCGGTGACGGCATTGGTTGCCGCGACCATCGGCCTGGTCCAGACCGACATCAAGAAGGTACTGGCCTACTCGACCGTGTCGCAGCTTGGCTACATGTTTCTGGCCACCGGGGTCGGCGCGTTCTCCGCCGCTGCGTTCCACCTGATGACGCACGCCTTCTTCAAGGCGCTGCTCTTCCTGGGGAGCGGCTCAGTCATCCACGCGATGAATGACGAGCAGGACATGCAGAAGATGGGCAACATGCGCCGCTACATGCCGGTGACGTTCATCACGATGTTTGTCGGTTCGATCGCCATCGCCGGGATACCGCCGTTCTCAGGCTTCTTTAGCAAGGACGAGATCCTCGCTTACACCTTCCAGGAGAACAAGGTGCTCTGGGGATTGGCCGTGATCACCGCGGGCATGACCGCGTTCTACATGTTCCGGCTGATTTTTATGACGTTCTTCGGCGAGTATCGCGGTCCCTCGTGGGAGAAGGACGACGACAGCCACGGTGACCACGGACATGACGACAACCATGGCCACGCCTGGCATGGCCCGCACGAGTCGCCCCGATTGATGACGACGCCCTTGTGGGTGCTGGCGGTGGGCGCGATCGTAGCCGGTTTCGTCGGCATCCCGGCGGCGATTGGGGACTTCATCGGCGTGGGGAATGCGATCCACCATTTTCTCGAGCCGAGTTTCACCGCCGAGTCGGCCGGGCATGGCGGTGAGCATGGCGGGCTCCATCTCTCTCACCCTGTCGAGTGGGCGTTGATGGCTTTCTCGGTGCTCGTGGCGGCGTGCGGGATCGGACTGGCGTACGTCAATTACGTGCGCCGGCCGGAGCGGGCGGCGCAGTGGAAGACGAACTGGGCGGGTGCGCACCGAGTGCTCACCAACAAGTACTACGTGGACGAACTCTACGACGCGACGGCGGTGAAAGGTACCATGGCCAGCGGACGTGGGCTGTGGACGTTCGACAAGGGTGTGGTCGACGGCGCCGTTAACGGTGCCGGCTGGCTAACCCGGGCCGCGGCTTGGGTGTCGCACGTTCTCGACAAGTACATCGTCGACGGACTCGTCAACCTAGTTGGATGGATCTTCGCCGAGGGCAGCTATGTGTTCCGCCGCGGTCAGACCGGATTGATTCAGAACTATGCCGTTGCGACCCTGTTCGGAGTGTTCGTGTTCGTGACCGTGTATGTTGTCGCGCGGTATGTCGGGTAACCGAAGACAAGAGTCAGAAGCCTCATGAGCAATACCGCAGAGTTTCCGTTGTTGTCGCTGATCATGTTCACGCCGCTGGTGGGCGCCGTGCTGCTGCTGTTTGTGAGCAAGCACAGCGAGAACACCATCCGGTGGATCGCGAACGGGTTCGCCGTGCTTGGCTTCCTGGTGTCGGTGCCGCTCTGGTTCTGGCTGGACCAGTCGACCAGCGACTGGCAGTTTGTCGAGCGGTTGTCCTGGATCCCGTCGATCGGCGCGGAGTACTTCATCGGCGTCGACGGGTTCAGTGCGCTGCTGATCCTATTGGCGACCTTGATGGGGTCAATCGCCATCCTGTCTTCCTGGACGGCTATCACCGAGCGGGTCAAGGAGTACTACATCTTCCTGCTGCTGCTCCAGACCGGCATGATCGGCGCGTTCGTTTCTCTCGACTTCCTACTGTTCTTCGTGTTCTGGGAGGTCATGCTGGTGCCGATGTACTTCCTCATCGGTATCTGGGGAAGCACTAACCGGCTCTACTCGGCCATCAAGTTTTTCCTGTTCACGCTCGTGGGCAGCGTCATCATGCTGCTCGGCATCCTCGCGGTCTATTTCTACCACCACGAGGTCACCGGGGTGTACACGTTCGACATCACCCGGTTCCACGAGTTGAACATGCCGTTCGACCTCCAGTGGTGGGTGTTCTTGGCATTTTTCCTCGGCTTTGCGGTCAAGGTGCCGATGTTCCCGTTCCACACCTGGTTGCCAGACGCGCACACCGACGCCCCGACCGCAGGGTCGGTCATCCTGGCTGCCGTGCTCCTGAAGATGGGGACCTACGGCTTCATCCGTTTCTCGTTGCCGATACTGCCCGAGGCGACCCAGGCCTTCGTGCCCTGGGTGGTCTGGTTGTCGATCATCGGGATCATCTACGGGGCGCTGGTGGCGATGGCGCAGCGCGACTGGAAGCGGTTGGTCGCTTACTCGTCCGTCAGCCATATGGGCATGGTCATGCTCGGCATGTTCGCGCTCACGCCGGTCGGCATCACCGGGAGCATCGTCCAGCAGATTAACCACGGTATTTCCACCGGCGGGCTCTTCCTCTTGGTGGGTGTCGTCTACGAGCGGCGGCACACCCGTGAGATCTCCGAGTACGGTGGGCTCTCGAAGATCATGCCGGCTTATGCAGCCGTGTTTCTCGTGATGACCATGTCGTCGATCGGCCTCCCGACGCTGAACGGGTTCATTGGTGAGATCCTGATCCTCCAGGGGATCTTCGTGGTCAACAAGGTCTGGGCCGCTTTCGCTGCTACCGGCATCGTGCTGGGTGCCGCCTACATGCTGTGGCTGTATCAGCGGACCATGTTCGGCGCGGTTAACAACCCTAAGAACGAGGGACTCTCAGACCTCAGCCTGCGTGAGTTCGCGACCTTTACGCCGCTGCTGATTCTCGCGGTCTGGATCGGGCTGTACCCCAAGCCGTTCATCGACCGCCTCGATACCTCGGTGGATCGGGTAATGGCTCGGGTGAACAGCACTTATGCGCCGCTCAACGCCGGCGCCGCCGACGAGGGAGAGCCGGGGGAGGCGGATCTGCTGGCGCAGATTGACGGTGAGACGACGGGTGATGGTGTCGACCGGCTCGTGCTGTTACCGGTGCGCGGGGGCTCACGATAGATGCCAGCTGGTTTCTCTGCTGCCGACTTTTACTACATCCTGCCAGAGCTGCTGCTCACAGGCGGGGCGTTGCTCGTCCTGATGCTGTCCGTGCTGACACCAAAGCGGGACGGGTTACTGCTCGTGGCGGCTCTGGCGACTGTAGGAGCCACTCTGGCGGTGGTGGTTTCGTTTGCTGGGCTTGACGTCACAGCATCTCGGGGGTTGCTCGCCATAGATGGGTTCGCGGCGTTCTTTAAGGTGATCGTGTTGCTGTCGGCGGCACTGACCCTGTTGATGTCGTCTCCCTACCTGAAGACGGAAGGGATCCAGGCGGGCGAGTACTACTTCCTGATTCTCTGTGCTGCGCTCGGCATGATGTTTATGTCGAGTGGGCTCGACCTGATCACCCTGTTCATCGGTCTGGAAACGATGGCCGTGTCGTTCTACATCCTGGCCGGTTTCCTGAAGCCGAATCCGCGTTCGAATGAAGCGGCAGTCAAGTACTTCCTGCTCGGTGCGTTCTCGCTAGGCGTGCTGCTTTACGGCATGTCCCTGCTCTACGGGGCGACTGGCACCACGCATCTGTCCGGCATCGCCGCTGCACTGGGTGGGGCGTCTCCAAGCCTGGTGGTCATCCTCGGCGTCGTGCTTGTAGGCGCCGGCATGGGCTTTAAGATAGCCGCGGTGCCGTTCCACATGTGGGCCCCTGACGTGTATGAAGGCGCGCCCACTCCCGTCACGGCGTATCTGTCTGTCGGGTCCAAGGCGGCGTCGTTCGCCATGCTGATCCGGATCTTTATCGAGGGTCTGCCTGCCGTCGGCGCCGAGTGGACGATGCTCTTCTACGCGCTTGCGGTGGTGACCATGACGGTCGGCAACATCGCGGCTTTGACGCAGAGCAACCTCAAGCGGATGCTCGCCTACTCGTCGATTGCCCATGCGGGGTATCTCCTGATGGGCGTGGTGGTTGGCACCGAGCGAGGCGTGGCGGCGATGCTCGTCTACCTGGGCGTCTACGTGTTCATGCAGCTCGGCGCGTTCGCGGTGATCACGATGATGCGTCGTAGCGACATCATCGGCGACGAGCTGAAGGACCTGAACGGTCTCTCGAAGCGCAGTCCGGTCGTGGCGTTCGCCATGCTGTTCTTCATGCTGTCGCTGGGTGGTATTCCGCCCACGGCAGGCTTCATGGGGAAGGTTTGGTTGTTTGGTGCGACGATCGACGCCGGCTTCATCTGGCTGGCGGTCATTGCCGTGGCCAACAGTGCTGTGTCGCTTTATTACTACCTCCGCGTCGTGGTCTTCATGTGGATCAACGAAGAAGAGGGCGTTGGCTCGCCGATCACCATCGGCCCCGCCATGTCGGTCGCCCTGGGCGTTGCACTGTTTGGCACCGTCGTCTTCGGGGTCTATCCTCAGTTCCTGTTTGAGCATGCCGAAGCTGCGGCGCGCAGCCTCGACGGGATCGCCTCGATCGCACTGCGATAACGCCTGGCTCGGGCATTCTAGGTTACAGGCTTCTGTCTACGGGTTTTTCAGGCGCCTGTGGGCGTCAGCGTACTAGCCGAAACTGACCCAGATCGACGTGTCGAATGGATGGAGACCTCGGTCAGGCGTGGCCTGCTAGCTTACGAAGCGCCGGATGCGGGGACGGAGAAGGGGAGCGCTGGGAATGTCCCCCGGGCAAGTCCATTACTCACGAGACACACGGGACAGCAGTGACGCGAGTAGACCACGACACGTGACGCTGATCGGATTGAGCGGCCTTTGTCGAAATCATGCCGCGTTTCTGGGCTGTCAAATCCGTGGCGGTCAAGAGGGGAAGGTAGGCTGCCCGATCACGATAGCTTGCACCACCAGCAGTCTGCTGGACACCGAGCCTGTCTAGAGCGCACGGCCAAACCTACAGACCGAGGTTTGATTTGAGCCAACGTTGCGTCTGCTGGCGCTGGCCGGGCGCTGCCCCGCAGGGCGGCGATGCGATGGGGCTCCACATGCCAGGCGTGGGGCTTGGGGCGAAGCCCCACCGCTATACTCAGTGCCGGGACGACTCGATCTGACTCAGCGACTCCTGAATCAGAGCGTCGTTGTCTTCCTGGGTCAGGTTCTTTCGGATCAGCTTGGACGCGACGTTCAGCGATAGCTCGACCACCTCTTGACGGATCTGTTGCACGGCGCGATCCGTTTCGAGATGGATCTGGCGCTCCGCGTTCTTCAGTATCGCGTCAGCTTCGTTCTTCGCCTTTTCCTTCAGATCCTCGCGCACCCGTTCGGCCTCGGCTCGGCTCTTGGTGACGATCGACTGAGCCTCGGCTCTGGCTTCGGCGATTATCTGCGCCGACTCGTCCTGCAGGCGTGTCAGTTCCTGCTTGGCCTGTTCCGCGTCGTCGAGCGACTTGCGAATCGTCTCTTGCCGCTCTTCGAGCGCCTTGAGCAAGGGGCCCCAAGCAAATTTCTTGAGCAGGAAGACCAGGGTCAGAAACGTCAGGATGGTCCAGAAGAAGAGCCCTGGGTCTGGTTGGACCAGTGGATTATCCATGAAACGCTACCTCGCTTGATGCGGGTGTCCGCGTCAAGCTACCGCATTAGGACCACGATGAAGATGAATACCTCGGCCAGAATAGCCACTCCTTCGAGAAGGAACAGCGGCAGGTTTACTGCGCCGGTGATCTGCGCGGCAGCCGACGGCTGGCGGGCGATGCTCTGGGCCGCGGCGGCCGTGAAGGTCCCGATGCCATAGGCCGCACCGATGACGACCATGCCCAGGCCGATCGCGACGCCGACGATGTAAATGAGATCCATGTGAGTGTTGTCCTCCGTATGAGTGAGTCGATTGCGAAGATTTAGGCCGTTTAGTGATGCACGTTGATGGCCATGCCGATGAACACCGAAGTCAGGAGTGTGAACACATACGCCTGCACCATCACGACGATGATCTCCAGCGCGGAGATCCCGACGGCGAGCGGTACGGCGACCGTGAATCCGACTCCCACGCCCAATGCCGCGCTCTCGAACACCTGGGTGAAGATGAACACCAGGGACAGGATCGAGAGGATAGCGATGTGGCCGCCGGTCATGTTGGCGGCGAGACGCATCGTTAAGGCGAAGGGCTTCACGAACAGACCCATGAACTCAATGGGAATCAGCAGGATATAGACAGGCCAGGCCAGTCCAGGCGGCACCAGGTTCTTCCAGTGATGAATGAACCCGTGCGCCATCGTGCCCGCGATCATGATCGAGAAGAACGTGATGGTCGCCAGCGCGGCGGTGACGTTGTAGTTCGCCGTGGCGGTCGTGCCACCGTGTAGCACGCTGTTGATCATCGAGTCCGCCGAATATCCGTTGCCAAGTACGTAGCGGTCCACCAGTCCGAAAACCTCGAAGATCGGAATCAGCCCGACGGCGTTGCACATCAGAATGAATAGGAACAGCGTCAGGATAACGGGGGTCCAGGTGTTGACCCACTTGGCACCCACGTTGGGCAACACGATTGAGTCGCGGATGCTCTGCACCAGCCACTCGAGTCCCGTCATCAGCCCGGTCGGGATGGGGCGTTCCTGAGCCAGAAACCGCCGGGTCGTCATGGTGATGATTAGGAAGAGGAATCCCGCCACCAGCCACATCATCATTACGTGCTTGGTGATGGAGAAATCTATGCCCGCGATCTCGATGTGGGGTAGGTGAAGAACGGGGTGGTCGTGCGAGCTGTTCGAAACGTGTTCGATGATGACTGTGCCAGCATCGAATCCTTCTTCCGCCCCGTGGGTGGCGTTCTCGGCGTGGTCGCCAGCGTGCTGCGCAGTTTCAGCGTGTTGTGCGGCGCTCATGGTCGTTGTGACGGTGAACGAGCAGTGATAACGGTGTGGGTTAATGGGTAGCGGCGCGTTGGCCGGTCCCGGTGAATATGGTCTTGAAGCAGAGGGCCTCGGTGAACTGGAGCACCACGAAATAGGTGGTAAAGCTGGCGACGAACGGTATGGGCTCCACCTCGAGCAACCCGACGACGACTCCGACATAGCCGCCGTAGAACAGCACCTTCGCAAAGAAGGCCACCGCCAAGCTGGCGGTTAGCCGCTCGAGGTCGGTCCGAGCGGTGTGCTCGACCAGCAACACAGTACCCACGCCCACGACAAGCGGTGCCAACATGCCGAGAAACGTGGCCGTCGCCGCCTCCGGCATCAGAAACGCCGTGAACAACCCCCAAGTCGCAACGCATCCAACCACCAACATTGCCGACAGCTTCACGGTTTCCACACCGTCTTGGCCAGCTCGTAGAAGCCGACCACGAGACCCACCAGCATGCCGGCGAGTAGAAACCAAGGTGATGCCGTGCCGACCCATCGATCGACCATGTATCCCACGCCTCCCAGCAGCAGGATCGCGGCAATCAAGGTGTAGCCGGCCGTCGCGGCCGGTCCCGCGCGGCGGACATTGTCCTGCAAAGCCCCGAAGGATCTTTCGAGAAAATGTTCGCTTGGATCGGGCATGCGATACGCGCCAGAGTTGATACGGGCGCTGTTTCCCGCCCTCGGGAAACGCATGATCATAGCAGTCTGAAGCGGGCCAAGGCAACCGTGCTACGAGTGGCGAACTGGCCGCTCGATTTTGATCTGGAGTGTCGAGTTGGGACAGGTCATCACTCAGGTGGATGCGTTCACGAACGAGCGATTTAGCGGCAATCCGGCGTCCACCTGCGTCCTCGCCAGGCCGGCTCTGGAGCAGTGGATGCAGGGGCTGGCCCGGGAGATGAGCTTGTTGGAGACCGTCTTCCTGTTCCCCCCCTGGAGAGGGGGACGGCTTCGACCTGCGGTGGTAGCGCAGAAAATCGCTGTGGTCTTCTATGGCCATGCGACGCGGGCGGGTGTTCACGTGCTCTGCGAGGGTGCCCATCTCCAAGTTGAAGGACACCATCAACCCGAGTCAGATGGTGAAGATGTAGCAGCCTGGTGTGACGAGGAGCTGGTGTCCTCCGTCGAAGAAGAAGCTGTTCGGTGTCACGACGCCGGCGGCTTCGAATCGGACCGTGCGTACCTTGTCTCCACCCTGATCGTATACGTAGGTATACGGCACGACCAGTGAGACCCATAGTCGGCCCTCGGGGTCGACTGCGGCGGTACGAACCGTGGGCAGCACCACTGGCAGGGTGAGGCCGATTGCCCCGGTCCGCTCGGGCCAGTCGGTTGGGAGATTTTGGATGGTGGCGTCGAGTTCTGGACCCTCGATGTGTCGTTCGAAGAGCAGCTGTCCGTCGTTGTCGTACTTTCGGAACATCGGCACACCGGCATGAAAGACGAAATAGTAGCCGCCGGTGGGGTCGGCGAGCGGGAGCCCGCTATTTAGCGAGAGGTGCAGGTCCGGGTCGTCTTCGTGACCGGTTGGCCTGAATCGGCCCATTGTCCGGATCGGACGTCCCCCCGGGCTCAGCTCGGCAATGAGCCCACCCAATTCTGGACGGCTCATCAGTAGCGTCCGGCCCGTCCAGTCGATCGAGCTCACCCCGCTCAGGGTCAGCGTACCGAACGTGATCCGGGGCGGCGCGATGCCCGGGAGAGTGAATCCGTTCTGGCGGTTGCCGTCGGCCCCGAACATCTGGACACGTTCGCGGCCGCCAGGACCGTCAGCTACGATCAGCTGAGACTCGGCCTGCGCGAATCCGCTCGGTCCGATGATGTGGCCAGACTCCGGCCCGATGTTGACTAGCGGCGCCGGCGCTTCGCCGTTGGCGGGCACCCGGTAGACTGTGTGCCCCGCCCGGTCGAAGACGACGAAATCGCCATCGGGGAGTCGTTCGAATGCCGCCGGCTCACGAAAGAGGCCGACGTGTTCGGCCGGCAGCCCACCGGTCGCGCGCAGACGCTCGACCTCTGCCGCGTATAGGGTGACGGCCAAGCCGGCGAGCCCGGCCAGCGCCGGGAGAAGCCACGGCTTCATCGCGATTGATCAGTACTCGCTGACCTCGTTGATGACTCGTAGCACGTCATCGGTCTGAGGAAGGATGGCGGCCTCAAGGTCTGGATGATAGGCCACGGGGCAGTCGAGGGCGCCGACGCGTTTGACGGGCGCATCCAGATGTTCGAAAAGCTCATCAGCGATTCTGGCCGCGATCTCGGCCCCAAACCCACACGTGAGCTGGTCCTCGTGAGCGACCACCACCCGGCTGGTCTCAGTGACCGCGTTTCTGATGGCGTCCCAGTCGTACGGGGCGATGGTACGCAGGTCGATGACCTTCACGCTGACGCCTTGCTGGGCGGCGCGCTCTGCGGCGAGGAGGGTGCGTTGGACGAGCGCGCCCCAGGTGATGACGGCGACATCGGTACCGTTCCGCTGCACCTGCGCTTTTCCGAATGGAATCCGATGGTCAGCGCCGGCGTAGAGCCCCCTATTGTAGGTCTGGCGATAGAGATGCTTGTGCTCTAGAAATAGCACCGGATCATCACAACGCAGCGAGGTTCGGAGCAGTCCGGCCGCGTCGGATGCGTTCGAGGGATAGACGATCCGCAGGCCGGGGCAATGGGCAAAGATGCTCTCTCCCGACTGACTGTGGTAGAGCGAGCCTCCCCGAAGGTATCCGCCAATCGGGGCTCGGATGACCAATGGACAGCTGAACGCGTTGTTCGAGCGATACCGCAACATCGTCAACTCGTCACGAATCTGCATCATTGCCGGCCAGATGTAGTCGAAGAACTGAATCTCGACCACAGGCTTGAGCCCGCGGACGGCCATGCCGATCGCTCGGCCCACGATGTTCGCTTCGGCCAGAGGAGAATTGAAAACACGTTCTCGCCCGTAGGTGCGCTGTAGCCCGAGGGTAACCTTGAAGACGCCGCCCTTGCCCGGCACGCTGGTGAGTGCCTCGGCCCGACTGCAGTCCGCAATATCCTCCCCGAACGTCAGAATTCGGGGATTGTGTTCCATCTCGTCGTGAAGTGTTCGGTTGATGGCCGTGACCATTGTGATCGGATCGCCGGTAGGCTCGCCGGCGACGTCGAACTGTGCGCTCGTCGGATCTACACTGGGAGAGTAGAGGTAGCGGAGCGCGGTCGATGGCTCGGGCGTCGCCGCGGTTAGCGCACGATCCGCGGCTTCCTGCACTTCGGCGTCTACTTCAGTGGCGAGTTCCGCGAGCGTCGACTCATCGGCCAGATTCTCTTCGAACAGGAAGGCGCGGCACTGGCGCAGGGGGTCTCGCGCTTCGTCTGCTTTCTGCTCCGCCTCGCTCTTGTACTGCCGCTCGTCGTCGGACATCGAGTGGGAGTAGAGCCGTACGACGCTTGCTTTGAGCAAGACGGGGCCTCGACCGCTACGCGCGTACTCCAGCGCGCGACTGACCGCACCATAGCTGGAGACGAAATCGGTTCCGTCGACGGAAATCACTTCCAGGCCAGGGAATGACGAGACCAGGCGGGTGATGTCACCGCCCGGGGTCTGAATCTCGACCGGGACCGAGATGGCGTAGCCGTTGTCCTGCACTAGGTAGAGCACGGGTAGACGGCGGGTACATGCGGTGTTGAGGGACTCCCAGAACTCGCCTTCGCTGGTTCCCCCGTCTCCGAGCGACACCAATACCACGTCATCGTTGCCGCAGTGACCCAATTCGGGGAACTGCATGTAGTACTGACACGCTTCGGCGGCACCGATGCCATGAAGGCACTGGGTGGCCACTGCGCTCGATGGCGACACCAGATTAAGGTCTGGGCGGCTCCAGTGGGCCGGCATCTGACGTCCGCCAGAACTGGGGTCATCGGCGGCTCCGACCGCCCCGAGCAGCATCTCGTAGGAGCTGTAGCCGAGCGCGAGGCAGAGTGCGCGGTCCCGGTAGTACGGGAAGAACCAATCTTGTCCGGGACGCATCTGCATCCCCACCGCAGTCTGGATGGCTTCGTGTCCGGCCGCACTGATCTGGAAGTAGCTGCGGCTCTGGTTCTTCAGCTGGATCTCTTTGTCGTCGAGCCGTCTCGACAGCAACATCGTGCGGTAGAACCGCATCAGGTCGTCGCGGGAGAGGCCTTCGTAAGCCGGCGAGCTGGGCGCAGTATTCGCGTCCTGGGAGACCGTCGAACCGTTCATGATGGCGGAGTCCTGCGAGCTGGGTGTGCTCCGAGAATCCGACCGCGAGCCCACATGACCTGTAGATTATAGCACCGCATGGAGCCAGCTGGCTGATGTCCATTATGTAGTGTAAGTTATTGATAGACAGTAAGATAATCAGCTAAATGCCTTGGAGTGGACCACGCGTGGCTGTGACCGGATGGGACGAGCTTGAGCTCGACAAGGTCACAGAGCTGATCTCGAGAAAAGTGGTATCCGGTGACCGCCAGACGCTTGCCCAGGTTTATCTGAAGCGTGGGGCGCTGGTGCCTCTCCACACCCACGAGAGCGAGCAGATGACCTACGTACTTGATGGTGTGCTCAAGGTGCGTATCGACGACACTGAGGTGCTGGTGCGAGATGGGGAGGTGGTCCGTATTCCGTCAGGTGTGCCGCACCAGATCGAGGCATTGGCTGACACCTTCGAGCTGGATGTCTTTAGCCCGACCCGTGCCGATTGGCTGCCAGGCGGCAAGTAGGCTGTCCGGACCCGTGTCGCAGGACTGCTGAAAAGTTCGGTAGAACGGAACTGACGGCGCCAGCTAGTGCACGCGACCGTCCCAGTCGTCCCTACCTGGATGGATGTGGAATTTCTTCCGGAGCCGCCCCATTTTCCACTTGAGGTACCGGTACTTGATCTCGGCCATCACGCCGAATCGACCCATCTGAGAGAGGCCGGCTCCGCCACCACGCTTTAGGTAGAAGTAGCCCACGGCCAGGCCGCCCAGGTGGGCCATGTGGGCGATGCCGCCGGCCGTGTCGTTGAACGAGGAGAAGAAGACGAACGCACCGATGATCATGACGAAATACTTCGCCGGAATTGGAATCGGGAATGGGAACATGAAGAGCGGTCGCTCGGGGTAATACAGCGCGAAGGCGAGTAGCAATCCGTACACCGCGCCGGACGCGCCAATCGTTGTGGAGACGTACATGCCGTCGCCGAAGGCCGAGGGCGCGAACGACGCGATGATCATCGTGACCCCGGCTCCCACCCCGGTGACGAAGTAATAGCGAAGAAAGAACTTCGACCCCCACAACCGCTCGAGCTCGGTACCGAACATCCACAGCGCGAGCATGTTGAACAGGATGTGGGTGAATCCGCCGTGTAGGAACAGATAGGTGAACGGTTGCCACACCCGTAGGCCCGTTAGCACGGCCTGAGGGCGGAGCCCGAAGAGATCGAATAGGAGAGTGCCCAGCGGTGAGATCAGTTCGCTTGCCACGAAGGCGCCGACGTTGGCCCAGATCAGGGTCTTCACCATCGGCGTGACGGTGCCGGGACCGAACGAGAATTGCATCGAGGAGGAGGCGTAGCGTGCCATGGGGTCCGGCTCGGCGTATCGTTCGATCGTACCACGCCAAATCAGGCGCGGATTGGTCGTCTGCGGAACCGTCGCCCCAGCTGCGCCATGGCCTGCTCGAACTCGCGCAGCCGGAGTAGGCGTGCTGCCAGAGCCAGGGTGGCGAGGCCGATGCCGATTTCTGAACTGACGGCCACCAGTTGCTCCATCAGGCCAGGTTCTGGCCAGAGTGTCTCGAACCGACGCGCGGTGGCCCACACCGCCGCTCCCATGATTCCGGTGGCGATTGCGATCCGGGCCAGGCTATCGAGTACCAGTCTGTCTTCGAGCCCCCCTAATCGAATCCTTAGCAAGAACAGCAGTATCCCGGCATTTGACAGCGCCGCAATGGCGTTGCCCATGGCTAAACCTTGATAGCCGATCGCATCGACGAGGACGAGGTTCAGCGCGATATTGAGCACTATGGTGCCGATGCTCACGAGCGCGGGAGTGAAGCTGGTGCCAAGTGCATAAAAGCTCGGCACCGCCAATCTGACGGCCGAGTACCCGATGATGCCTGGCGCGTAGCACGCCAGCGCCAGCGCCGTGCCTCTGGTGTCAGTGGCTGTGAACAGGCCGCGCTCAAAGATGAGGCGGACGATCGGCTCGGCTAGCAGCATCAGTCCCACCGTGGCGGGAATCATCAACATCAGCATGAGCCGTAGACCCTCGGAGACGGTACTGCGAACGCCGGCCAGCTCGTCGAGCGCCGCGTGCCGGGAGAGTACCGGGAGTGCCGCGGTGGCGATCGAGACTCCGAAAATGCCGATCGGAAGGTACATCAGTCGGAACGAGTAGCTGAGCCACGACACCGCGCTCGTGCCCTGGCTCGTGGCGAGGATCGTGGTGACGAGGAGATTGACCTGCAGTGCTGCGCCCGCGATGGTTCCTGGACCCATTAGGCTCAGCACTTCGCGTAACCCCTGGTCCCGCGGATCCAGCAGGAGCCGATAGCGGAATCCCTCGCGCCGGAGTACCCAGTACTGTGCCCCGATCTGACCTAGGCCGCCTACAACGACGCCCAAGGCGATCGCCATGATCGGATCCAGGCCGATGCTCGGCATCAACGGGACGAATGCCACGGTGCAGACGATCAGGCTGACGTTAAACATCGCCGGCGACAGCGCCGGGGCGAAGAACCGGCGGAGCGAATTGAGCATGCCCATGCAGGCGGCCGCGATGGCCACCAGGGTCAAGAAGGGCAGCATAAGCCTGGTCATTTGCGTGGTCAGCTCGAGCTTGCCCGGTACGGCGGCAAAGTCGCCCGCGATTGTGCGGGTGATAGGTTCGGCGAAGAGGATGCCGGCCGCCACGAGCACGCCGGTGACCACCACCAAGGCGTTAATCAGCTGGGTGCCGAGCCGCCACGCCGCCTCTCGTCCGTCGTGGGTCAGACGACGGGTGAAGGTGGGTACGAACGCCGCGCTCATCGCGCCTTCGGCGAACAGGTCCCGCATGAGGTTCGGAACGCGGAACGCGACATAGAATGCGTCCATCGCATCGCCAGCACCGAAGTAGAACGCCAGCGCTTGGTCGCGCACGAGCCCCAGGGCCCGACTGGTCATGGTGGCGGCGCCAACGACGGTGGCCGACCCCGTCAGGCCCGAGTTGTCGTTACCGGAGGACGGTTCGGTTGGGGAGGACGCCGGGGCCGGCGCGGCCGGCTCGGAGCGTGTCATCGTTCAGTGTCGTGGGTTGGGACCGGGCGTGGTCCGGTCGTGGCCAGCGTACCATACCGACGCGGAGGGCTGTCCCTAACTCGTTTCTCACAGCGGACTTTCGTTTGGTTTATGGGGTCAGAACAGCTTCATTAGTCGGTTCTGGACTCAGGGTGCGACATCGGGATACTGCGGTCGATTTCGGCGAGGAGCTACTCGGCTATTTCGCGCGACTGACGGGAGATGTCACCCTCGGGGAAGATCTGTTTTAGGAGACCTTCCTGCGGGTGTTCCGTCAGGTGGACCGGCCGCCCGCCACCGCGAATCGCCGCGCTTGGCTGTATCGCATTGCCACGAATCTGTTCTTGCATCACTGTCGTGCCGCACGCCGTCAACCAGAGACTGATCTGGAAGAAGAGCATGCCAGTTCGACGCCGACCCCATCAGAGTCTCTCGAGTTTGACAACATGGAGACGGTCTTGTGAGAGGCGATCGCTCGGTTGCCTCCGAAGCAACGGGCGGCGTTCGTGCAACGCTGGCTCCAGGCCACCGTGGTGCCGAACTCGGGGAGACGCTCGACTGTACAACCGCGGCAGCGCGGGTAAGCGTCTATCAGGCGGCGCGATGACTGCGGCGTGAGCTCGACGAACAGGGTTCGGTTGTGGATTGTGCCCGGAGGAAACACTGATGAACTGCGAGGGGTTCGCGCGAGAGCTGAACGCGTGGTTGGCTGGCGACCACCGTCCTGAGTCGACGGATGTGCTTACCCGCCACGCCGAGACCTGCGACTCGTGCGCACGGCAGTGGGAACCGGCGCGAGGGCTGCGAGGGCTGGACGCCCCGTTTGAAACCAGCTCGCAGCAGCTACGCGCCGTGCGGCAACGTCGCACGACGGCGTTCGAACGGGCCGGTCATTCGGTAGTGAGGTTCGGATCAATTGCCTCGCCGGTGGGGCGGATCTTCGTGGGAGCGACCGATGAGGGGTTGTGTGACGTGTCCTTCCGTCAGACGTCCGACGAAACCTACCGGGGGTGGCTGCAAAAGTGGTCGGCCGAGGTATGGCGTGATGATGAGAGTGTGGCCGAAGCGACGGACCAGCTCGAAGCCTACTTTGCCGGCCGCTTGACCAGATTCCAGCTTCCGATCGACCTGCGTCAGGTTACGCCGTTCACCGAGAAGGTGCTGCGGGCGGTAGACGGGATCGCGTTCGGTCGGGTGTCGAGCTACGGTACGCTCGCCCGCTCATTAGGTTCACCAGGTGCAAGTCGCGCGGTCGGCGGGGCACTTGGGCGCAATCCCGTGCCGATCGTCATTCCGTGTCATCGGGTGCTTGCCAGCGGTGGCCTGCTTGGGGGCTTTACAGGCGGTTTGGACACGAAGCGGGCGCTGCTTCGCCTCGAGGGACATGACATCCCCGCACCTGCGGTCGGCCTGTATGGAACGGAGCACCCGAGCCAACACGCGGGCCCGGACTAGCGTCCCGGGAACGGTATCGGCACGGTCGTCGGGGCAGACGGCGTCGAGCCAAAGGCCCCCTTGGGCACCCTCTCTGGAGTGTTGCCGTCGTCGGTGGACATCATCTGCCCGGGTAGGGAGCTCGGCAGGTTGCCGAACACTGGCTCGTCCGGTCCATCCGGCTCGTTTTCTTCCTGATCACCGCTTTATTGCAGCAGGGCCTGCAGCTGGTCGAGCTGTTCCTGCTGGGCAGCGCTGACGGTGAAAGGTGTCCGGCCACGTGGCGCATTCGGCACTACTTCCAGGCGCTGTCCTTCGGCGCTCCGAGGAGCTGGGCTCGGCGCCCGGCGTTGCGTCGTGGCGGGCGGATTCGCTGGCGCGGCCGGCTTGCTCGTGGCCATGATTAAGATGCGATCGAAGCGGGACACACCCGCGCTGGCTACGGCTCGCGGTGCTGCCATGTAGCCAGTCGCCGTGCGAAGGAGCGTCCGGAGCGCTACCGCCTCCGGCACGTCCACCAGCTCGAGACTGATGCGTTCGTCGGCAAGCTTGTCGGCATCGATTACTACCGTATTCCCGACGCGGCCCCATTCCGCCAGAATCGCCTTCAGCGACGAGTCCTGGGCCAGGATCGTGACGCGCCCCCCGCCCATAGTCAGCTCCAGTTCGTTGGCCCGAACGGGGGCCACACTGGCCACGATGGCTAGCAGAGCGCCGGCGACACGGCAAAGACTGCGTTCGAACATCTCTGGGCACAATATACGTCGGTGCCAGACCAAAGGGTAGTCGACGCCAAGAGCCCGTTTCAAAACCTCGTCGTGGCCTCGCAACGCACTCTAGTCTCCGGTGCGCCAGCGTTCGGGGTGGCCGGTCCGGTGGTGTTCGATCACCTTTTTGAGGATCTCCTCCAGCTGGACCTGCGGCGCGTAGCCAACCAGTGCTCTGGCCTTCGACAGGTCGGGTACCCGCCGGGGCATGTCTTCAAAGCCGCTCTCGTAGGCTTCCTCGTAGGGCACGTTGACGATGTCGGAGCGACTCGCCGCCATGGTCTTGACCAAGAGGGCGAGATCTTGAATCGAGATTTCCCCGTCGTTGCCCAGGTTGAAGACCTCGCCCACCGCCTTTGGTTCATCGACCAGGGCGAGGATACCGCGCACCACGTCGCCGACATACCCGAAGCTGCGTGATTGGGTGCCGGTCCCGAACACGGTGATCGGTTTATGGGCTAGCGCTTGCTGGACGAAGTTTGGGATCACCATCCCGTAGCGCCCCGTTTGACGAGGCCCGACGGTGTTGAAGAGCCGCACGATGATCACCGGCAGCTGTCGCTCCTTCCAGTACGCCAGCGCCAGGAACTCGTCGATCGCCTTCGAGCAGGCATACGCCCAGCGATGCTGTCGGGTCGAACCCAGCACCAACTCGGTGTCCTCGTGGAACGGAATGGCCGTGCTCTTACCGTAGACCTCCGAGGTCGAGGCGATGACCACGAGCTTTCGTTTCTTCACCGCGTGACGTAACACCGCTTCGGTGCCGTTCACGTTCGTCTCGATGGTGTGGACTGGCTCTTCGACGATCAGCTGGACACCCACGGCAGCCGCGAGGTGGAAGACCACATCGCTCCGGTCGATGTGCTCGGCCAGCACCGGCTCGTTGGTGATCGTGTCGATGGCATAGTCGAAGCCAGGGTGCGACTTCAGGGGTTCGATGTTGTCGATTGAGCCGGTCGAGAGGTTGTCGAGAACGAAAACCTCATGGCCGGCCTCGAGCAGGGCGCGTGCCAGATGCGAGCCGATGAATCCGGCGCCACCGGTAATAAGCGTTCTCATGTCGCGAAACGGAAATTAATGACGTCGCCGTCGGCTACGACGTACTCCTTGCCCTCGAGTCTGACCTCGCCGTGCTCTCGACAGGCTGCATGCGAGCCGTCGCGGGCAATGAGCGCGTCGCAGGGCACGACCTCGGCGCGGATGAAGCCTCGTGCCAAGTCGCTGTGGATCTCACCCGCGGCCTCTCGGGCCGAGGTGCCCGCCGGGATCGACCACGCGCGGCACTCGTCCTTGCCGACGGTGAAGAACGAACGATACCCGAGTAGATGATAGCTTGCCCGGATGACTCGGTCGAGGCCGGAGTCCGAGAGTCCAAGGTCGGCGAGAAAGGCGGCTCGATCTTCGGGTGGCAGCTCCGCGATCTCGAGCTCGATTTTCGCGCAGAGCGGGACGGCTTCCGTGCCGCTGCCGCTCAGGGCGCCGGATAGTCCAGCTCGCTCCACGGCGCCGGTCGAATCGGTGACGTCCGCCTCGTCGAGGTTCAGTACGATCAGCTGAGGCTTTGCCGAGAGGAAGCTGAAGCCGCGCAAGCGCTTCGTGTCGTCCCCTTCCAACGACAGGTTGCGGAGCGCTTGCCCCTCCTCGAGCGCGGACCGGCACGTCTCGATGATCCGCTGTTCTTCGTCCAGTTCCCGGCTCTTTCCCTTTTTGCGGTCCTGCTGGATCCTCTCCAGTCGCCGCTCGGCGACCGCGAGGTCGGCCAGAATGAGCTCGTCTTCCATCGCCCGGATATCGCTGAGCGGATCGACGCTCCCGGACGCGTGCGGCACGCGGTCATCGGTGAACATTCGAAGCAGGTGCAGCAGCGCGTGCGCGTCGCGGAACCCTGAGACGTCGACGAGAGCCGAAGCGCCTCCGTGCCCGGTGAGCTCGGTGACCTCGAGGGTCGCCGGCACGTGCTTTTTCGGTTCGAAGAGCGCTGTCAGGCGGTCGAGCCGAGTGTCGGGTACCCGCGCCACGCCCATCTGAGCTTCCTGCCGTCCGCCTCCGGCAGCCGATTCGCCAGAACTCGTTAGCAGGCGAAAGAGGGTGCTCTTGCCGGTGGAGGGAAGCCCGATCAGTCCTGCCTTCAGCATCGTCAGTGGACCAAGGTGGAGCTGGTGCGTCGCGATGGGCGGAAAGGCACTGAGACCATCCGTCGCGCCAGTTTGCGAAGCATGGGGACGAAAATCAGACGTAAATTATTGATCAGAAGGTTTTTATCTGTTGACACCGAGCCGACCGCCTTCTACTATCGCTAGGGATTTTATTGGACTAGAGTGGAGTAAATAGGGTGCTACGGGGAAATCTCTCGGCCAAGATCGACGACAAGGGCCGACTCAAGATTCCGACCCTGTTCAGGACGACAATTGAGGATCGCTTCGGCACCCAGCTCTTCGTCACCAGCCTGACTGGTGACCTGGTCCGAATCTACCCGATGCCCGTCTGGGTGGAGATAGAGCGAAAGCTCGCCCAGGTTCCTTCCACACTGCCAGCGCGCAGCAAATTTTTCGACAGGGTCAACTACTTCGGTCAGCCCTCCGAGTTCGACAAGCAAGGGCGTGTGTCGATTCATCCCAGGCTGCGCGAAGCTGCAGCGATGGTGGGAGAGGTCGACGTATTCGGTCAATACGACCATCTAGACGTGTGGAATCACGAGCGGTTCGCGAAGCGGCTCGAGAACGATCCATTTACCGACGACGACTCGCAAGCGCTGTCGAACTTTGGCATCTGAACGCGATGATTCTACACGAGCCGGTCCTGCGGTCGGAGGTTACCCAACTTCTGGCTCCCGAGGGTCGCGGCCTCGTCGTCGACTGCACCGTCGGGTCGGGGGGACACACGCAGGCGCTGCTCGAGGCCGGCGCGACAAAGGTGCTGGGTTTGGACCGCGACCCGGAGGTACTGGCGCTCGCTCGCGAGCGCCTGGCGCCCTGGGCTGGCCGAGCGCAACTCGTGCATGCCGATTACCGGAGCTTCGAGTCGGTGCTGGACGACCGTGGATTCGACTGTGTCGACGGGGCAGTGGCCGATCTTGGTCACTCCACGATCCAGCTCGAGAGTGAGGGACGAGGTTTCAGTTTCCGCCGCGAGGACCCGCTCGACATGCGGATGGACCGCAGCCAGGGACCGACGCTGGCCGAACGGCTGGCCGACATCGATGCTGACGCACTAGCCGACGTGATCTACGAGTACGGCGAAGAGCGTCACTCCCGGAGGATCGCGAGGTCGATCATCGCGGCGCGGGACGCCGAGGCGTTGTCCACGACTACCGAGTTGGCGACGGCCGTCCGTCGGGCTATCCGCCAGCGAGGCTACCGGCGTATTGATCCGGCCACCCGGACCTTCCAGGCGTTGCGGATCTGGGTGAACGACGAACTCGATGGGCTGGAACGCTTTCTGCGTGCGGTCGCCAATAGGCTCCGGGCCGGTGCCAGGCTGGCCATTATCAGCTTCCACTCGCTTGAGGATCGGATCGTGAAGTACACGCTGCGGGAGCTCGAAGGCGGCGGCGACCCGGCGGTCCGCGTGTTGACTCGTCGCCCTCTGCGTCCCGACGCCGATGAGGTCCAACGTAACCCTAGGGCGCGCTCGGCGAAGCTTCGGGCTCTGGAGCGGATGACATGAGCCGTCTCGACCTCGAATACGACATCAAGCGTGAGATCCCGAACAGCCCGATCGTGCGGGAGATCGATCGGACCAGGCAGCGCGAGCTGTGGCGCTCGGCTGCCATTGGGGTGTGTCTGGTCGCCGTGCTGCTGTTCTCAGCGTGGCAGCACTTTGAGCTGCTCCGTCATGGCTATGAGATCGAGCAGATGGAGCAGGAGCGCGCCGAGCAGATCGAGATCAACCGGCACCTACGCCTGGAGGTCGAGACGCTGCGCTCACCGCGGCGTGTCGAGCGGATCGCGACCGAGGAGTTGAGCATGGTGTCACCGGGCCCCTCGGCTTTGGTGATCGAGCGTGTTGCTCCGGTTGACCCGCCCGCACCGTCGGTCCTGGCCGAACGCCAGGAGCCTGAGGCGGTCCCGGTACGTAGATTGGATTCGACATGGCCGTGAACCACCCTGCGAACGACCGATGGCGGCGGACGGTTCGGGGACGCGTCCTCGTGATGGCCTCGGTAATGGCGCTCTGGGGTGTCGCCATGGAGGCACGGTTGGTGCATCTCCAGGTCTTCCGCTATGACGCGCTCGTGGAGCAGGCCGAGCGCCAGCAGTCGCGGTCGGTGAAGACGATTCCGAAGCGGGGCGAGATCCTCGATCGCGAGGGTCGGCTGCTCGCCTACAGCGTCGAGGCGGACTCGGTCGTGGCCGTGCCCAATGAGGTCGTGGACCCGGTCGGGACCACCGCCGCGGTCTGCGAAATCCTGGAGTGCAGTGAGCAGCGGTGGAACACCGTCGAGAGTCGGCTTTCCGGCGATGGGTTGTTCGCGTATGTCCAGCGCCACGTCTCGGTCGAAGCGGCACAGCGGGTCCGGGACCTGGACGTGCCTGGCATCGGATTGATAAAGGAGAACCGTCGCTTCTACCCGAACTCCGAGCTCGCGGCGCACCTGCTGGGGTTCGTCGGCTTCGACAACAAGGGTCTTCATGGTCTCGAGCAGCTCTACGACCAGGAGATCAGCGGGCGCGAGGGGCGTGTGCTCGTCCAGACGGATGCTCACGGTCGGGCGTTCAGCCGGGTCGAGCGGCCGCCGATGGCCGGTGTCTCGCTGGAACTAACCATCGACAAGTACATACAGCACATTACCGAGCGAGAGCTCCGGATCGCGGTGCGCGAGCACGGTGCGGTCGGTGGAAGTGTCGTGGTGATGAACCCATCCACCGGCGAGATACTGGCCCTGGCCAACGAGCCGACCTTCAACCCCAACGTCTTCGGCTCGACGAGTGACGCCCAGCGTCGAAATCGGGCGACCCAGGCGGTCTATGAGCCCGGCTCGATCTTTAAGGTGATCACTGCCTCGGCCGCCCTCGAAGAGGGGCTGTCCCATCCGGCTGAGCTGTTCGATACCAATCCTGGCTCGATCCGCTTCGGTTCCCGCACTATCTCCGATCTTCGTAACTACGGGGTGCTGTCGTTCACCGACGTGCTCGTGCGCTCGAGTAATGTCGGCGCCAGCAAGCTGAGCCAGCGGCTCGGTACCGAGCGGATGGGCCGTTACGTGCGTCGTTTCGGGTTCGGCGAGCGCGCGTCGTCTGATTTCCCTGGTGAGAGCCGCGGCATCGTGCATAACCCGGCCCGCCTGACCGAGAGCGATCTGGCGTCGGTCTCGATGGGCTACAGCATCTCGGTTACGCCGCTCCAGATGGCGGCCGCGATGAGCGCGGTCGCCAATGGTGGTGAGCTCGTGGCCCCGCGTCTGGTGCGTGCGGTTCTCAATGAAGGTGAACGTGTGGAGGCGCCGCGACGGGTTGTCCGCCGGGTCATGTCGAAGAACACGGCACTGACCATGACGCGGATGCTTGAGGACGTGGTCACCAGAGGCACAGCTCGGGCGGCGCAGCTCGTAGGCTATACCGCCGCGGGCAAGACGGGGACGACGGAGAAGCTGGTCAACGGGCGCTATCAGGACGAGGGCCGAAACATCGCCTCGTTCGCCGGGTTCACACCCTCGACCCGCCCGGAGCTGACCATCCTCGTCGTCGTCGATGACGTGAATCGAGGGGGTGGATCGGTTGCTGCACCGGTGTTCCAGCGTATCGCCGAGGCGGCACTCCGTCAGCTGGGCGTGCCGCCCAACATCGACGCTCCGGCTCCGGTGCTTCTGGCCGACGAGCTGTTCCTCCCTGTGACTGCGTTGCCGGTCGCGGCCAGGTTGCAGCCGGTCGTCCGGACGACCGGCATCGGCTCCGCTCCGGGCACGATGCCGGACCTGCGTGGATTGGGCGCCCGTCAGGCGGTCGAGGTTGCTACCGAGCTGGGGCTGTCGGTCGAGATTAGCGGGGACGGGTTCGTGGCCACTCAGATGCCGGAGCCGGGCGGCGCGATGACTCCGCACCAGACCGTCCATCTCGAGCTCGATCGTCGAGCTATGGAGTCCGCGCCGTGACGCTGCGCCAGCTGCTGCCTCGACTGTCGGGAGTCAGGTCCGCGCCCGAAGGGCTGCTGGCTACGGCCGAGCTCGGAGCTCGCACTGTGACCGCCGTCGACTATGACTCGCGTCGGGTGCGGCCGGGCGCGGTCTTCGTGGCACTACGGGGCGAGCGGTTCGACGGGTCGGAGTTTGCCGCCGATGCTGAGGCGCAGGGGGCGTTGCTCGTGGTGGCGTCGTCACCGGCGCCAGCCGGCGTTCAGGCGCCGTGGATAGAGGTCTCGGACTGCCGAACGGCCTTGGCGGAGCTGGCCGCTGCTTTTTCCGGGGATCCGAGCCACGAACTCGCGCTCGTCGGAGTGACCGGTACCAACGGCAAGACCACCACGACCTATCTCCTGGCTGCCATCTTCGAAGCGGCCGGATGGCCGTGCGGCCAGATCGGTACGGTGCGCTACGAGACTGGAGGGCGGAGCGAGGCGGCCGTTCGTACCACCCCAGAGGCGCCAGAGATTCAGGCGCTACTGCGCGAGATGCGCGATCATGACCGGCGCGCGTGTGTGATGGAGGTGTCGTCGCACGCTTTGGCTCTCCAGAGAGTCGACCAGATCCGGTTCGAGTCGGCCGTTTTCTCTAACCTGACTCGAGACCACCTCGACTACCACGGCGACATGTCGCGGTATTTCGGTGCCAAGCGACGGTTGTTCGAGATGTTGCCTCGCGGCGCGCCCGCGGTCGTGAATGTCGACGACCCCTACGGACGACAGCTCGCCGAGACCGCCGAGCGTCCCGTTACCTACGCCATCGATCACGCCGCCGACGTCCGACCGACCCGGATGGACCTCGGTCTTGAAGGCACGGCGCTCGAGCTCCACACCCCTCATGGGTCATTGCAGCTCACAACATTGCTCCTGGGCCGACTGAACGTCTACAACGTGCTGGCGGCGGTCAGCACCGCGCTTGCGCTTGATCTTCCCCTCGACGCGATCTCACGGGGAGTCGGATCGGTGACGGACGTGCCGGGCCGGTTGGAGCGGGTGTCGGGGCCCGCGGACAACATCCAGGTGCTCGTCGACTTTGCGCATACCGACGATGCGCTTCGGGCGGTGTTGACCACGGCGCGGGCTCTGGGCTCGGGGCGGGTCATCTCCGTGTTCGGCTGTGGCGGTGACCGGGACCCGGCCAAACGGCCGCTGATGGGGGCGGTGGCGGGCCGACTGAGCGACCTGGTGGTGGTGACGTCGGATAACCCCCGTACCGAGGATCCGGCCGCCATCATCGCTGACGTCGAGCGGGGGTTGGTGTCGTCGTCAGCGGACGAGGCGGTGAGTCATCTAGCCATCGTCGATCGGAGACGCGCCATCGAACGGGCAGTCGCTCTGGCCGAGCCCGGCGACGTGGTGGTGGTTGCCGGAAAGGGCCACGAAACCGAGCAGGTGATTGGAGACGGGCGCCGCCCGTTCGACGACCGGAAGATCGCAGCTGCCGCTCTGGCTCGACGGCGAAGGGGAGCGGCGTCCGCCTGACGACGGGGGTGTCTGCGATATGGAGACGACCGGCGCGACGCGGCCCTGCTCGATTCTGACGCTCGGCGAGCTCGCGGCGGTGGTCGGCGGTGAGGCGATTGGAAACCGAACGGTTCGGATTGAGGGCTACGCCATCGATTCGCGTGCGATCCGAGCGGGAGAATTGTTTATCGCGATCGAAGGACAGCGGCTCGACGGCAACGAGTTCGTGCAGGCCGCGCTCGAGAAGGGCGCCTGCGCGGCGCTGGTGGCGCGAGCCGACGCATTGGGGGAGTCGGCCGGCGTCGTCGTCGATGACACGCTGCAGGCCCTTCAGGAACTGGGGCGCTACCATCGGCGACGGTCGGGTACCAGAGTGGTGGCCATTACCGGCAGCGTTGGCAAGACGACGACGAAGGAGTTGACCGCGGCGGTGCTCGAGTCGAGATTCGACGTGTTCCGAACCAAAGGTAATCTCAACAACCACATCGGTCTGCCGCTGTCGTTGCTTGCTCTGGCCGACCGTCCAGAGGTGGCCGTTCTTGAGCTCGGAATGAACGCCGCAGGTGAGATCAGCCGACTTGTAGAGCTGGCTGAGCCGGACGTGCGGGTCTGGACCAACGTTGCCGAGGTGCATGCGGAGTTCTTCCCTTCGGTCGACGCCATCGCGGATGCCAAGGCGGAGATTCTCGAGGGAGCGACGGCTGAGACCGAGGTGGTGGCGAATGCCGACGACGCGCGGGTGATGAGCCGTGTCGGGCGGAGCCTGGCGAAGGTGACCACCTTCGGGTTCGGTCCCGGGGCGGAGGTGACGGCCGCCGATATTGATGAGCGCGGCCTCGACGGCACCTCGGCGACTATCCGAACGCCGCTCGGAGAAGCGCAGCTCCAGAGCTCGCTCCCGGGTCGCGGGAATCTGGCCAACGTGCTCGCGGCCGTCGCGGTTGGTCTCCGTTTCGACGTGTCTCCCGAGGAAGCGGTGGCGCGTGTCGCCAGCGTGACCGCGGCTCCAGGACGTGGCCGCCTCCTCCGTCCCGGGCGGGGAGTCGTAGTTGTCGACGACACCTACAACGCCAGTCCTCTGGCCGTTCGAACCGCACTAGCGGCGTTCGCCGGCGACCCTCGGCCAGGCCGCCGAATCGCAGTGCTGGGAGAGATGCTGGAATTGGGTTCACGGGCGTTGCCGCTGCATCGGGACACGGGACGGGTGGCCGCGGCTTACGAGCTGGGGTTGCTGCTCACCGTGGGAGGTGAAGCGGCGGAGGCCATGGCAGTGGCAGCGGTAGAGGCCGGGATGCCGCAGGGGGACGTGATCTACTGCGAGGACAGTGAGGGTGCGGCCTCGGTGTTGATCGACCGCTTGGAAGACGGCGATGTGGTTCTGGTCAAGGGATCGCGCGGCGTGCGGACAGAGCAGGTGGTGGCCCGTCTCGAGGCGGAGTGCGCCTGATGCTCTACTACCTGCTTTATCCGCAAGTGAACGTGATCCAGTACATCACGTTCCGTACCGCTGCGGCCGGACTTACCGCGTTCGTGATCAGTCTCGTCATGGGACCCTGGTTGATCCGAGTCCTTCGGGACTTCCAGATCGGCCAGGTTGTCAGAGACGAGCTTTCCGAGACCCACCAGTCGAAGGCCGGGACGCCGACGATGGGCGGAGTCTTGATCTTGACCGCGGCCACGGTGCCCACCCTGGTCTGGGGCGACCTCACCAACCTGCATCTCTGGATCGCCATGCTGGCGACGCTGGCATTCGGGACTGTGGGGTTCGTCGATGACTACCTGAAAGTGGTGCGGAAGAACCACACGGGTCTTCGACCCCTCTACAAGGTGATTGGCCAGGGGATCGTGGCGATGGCCGTCGGCATTGCGCTCCTTTGGCTGACCGACAACGGGCTCTACAACACCGAGCTGCTCTTTCCGTTCTTGAAGACACTGACGCCGGACATCGGATGGCTCTATGTGCCGTTCGCGATGTTCGGCCTGATCTTCTTCTCGAACGCGGTCAACCTGACCGACGGTCTGGACGGGCTGGCCATTAGCGTGTTCACGGTCGCGGCCGCTGCCTTGACGGCGCTGGCCTACGTGACCGGCCACGCGATCTTCGCAGACTACCTCCTGCTGACTCACTTTGCGCCGGCGGCCGAGCTGACGGTCTTCTGCGGCGCGCTGGTCGGCGCCGGCTTGGGCTTTCTCTGGTACAACTCGCATCCCGCCGAGATGTTCATGGGCGATGTGGGTTCGCTCGCGCTGGGAGGAGCCCTGGGTACAGTCGCCATCCTGATCAAGCAGGAGCTGCTGCTACCGGTCGTGGGTGCGGTGTTCGTCATCGAGGCGGCCTCGGTGATCATCCAGGTCGGCTCCTTCAAATTGACCGGACAGCGGGTGTTTCGCATGGCGCCGCTGCACCACCACTGCGAGCTGCTGGGGTGGAGTGAGCCAAAGGTGATCACACGGTTTCTCATCGCCGCCGTAGTGTTCGCTTGTTTCAGCCTGGCGACGTTGAAGCTGCGATGACCAACTTCTCAGTGCATGGCATGCCGGTGGTGGTGGTGGGTGCAGCGCGGAGCGGAGTCGCCGCGGCACGGCTGCTGGCGAACCGCGGAGCGCGGGTTACCTTGACCGAATCACGTGACGAGGTCGGACCAGAGGTGACCGCGCTGAGGGATGCCGGTGTCGAGTTAGAGCTGGGCGGGCATCGCGACGACACGCTGCGCAATGCCGCCCTGGTCGTGTTGAGTCCTGGCGTGCCTCCGACCTTACCGGTGCTGGCGGCTGCGCGAGCCGGTGATGTGCCGATCATAAGCGAGATAGAGCTGGCGTCTCGCTGGGTGCAGGGTCGGATCGTCGCGGTTACCGGGACCAAGGGGAAGTCCACGACGACGGTACTGCTGGGACGGATGCTTGAAGCCGGAGGGCGGATCGTGTTGGTGGGCGGCAATGTCGGCACCGCGCTAAGTTCACAGATCGAGCAGTCCACGCCAGACGCTGTCCACGTCGTCGAAGTGTCCAGCTTCCAACTCGAGCTCACGACCACGTTCCGGCCGTCGGTGGCAGTGTTCCTGAACCTGTACAGCGACCACCTCGATCGGCACGCCGACCACGCGGTCTACGCCGCCGCGAAGGCGCGGATCTGTGTCAACCAGACCGGTGAGGACAGCCTCGTCGTCAACGCTGATGATTCGGCCGTCCTCGAGCTGACCCGCGACTGCGCGGCCCGGCGCGAGTGCTACGCGGTCGAGCGGCCGCTGCAGGCTGGTGTGATGGTGGTCGGTGATCGGATCGTGCACCGCACGAAGGGCGGCGACCGCCCGCTGATTCCACTGTCGGCGGTCCGCCTGTCCGGTCGGCATCTACTGAGTGACGTGCTTGCCGCCGGTGCGGCGGCCAATCTGCTAGGCGTGTCCGGAGAAGAGATGACGGCGGCCGTCGAAGCGTTCAACGGTCTCGAGCATGCCTTGGAAGCGGTTGGAGAGGTCGACGGCGTGCGCTTCGTCAACGACTCTAAGGCGACCAACGTGGAAGCCGCGGCCCGGGCCGTCGAGAGCTGTCAGGAGCCGCTGGTCGTGATTTTGGGCGGGCGCTTCAAGGGCGGCGATCTGAGGCGGTTAACCGTGCTGCTTGGCCGGCACGCTGATGCTGTGGTGGTGATAGGTGAGGCGCAGCGGCAATTGAAGGATGCCTTCGGCACGGTGGTGCGCGTGCTGGAGCGAGAGTCGCTCCCGGAGGCGGTGCAGACCGCCTATGGTGTGGCTCCGCCCGGGGGCACGGTGCTGCTGGCGCCGGCCTGCGCGAGTCTGGATATGTTCCCCGACTATGCGGAGCGGGGACGGGTGTTCAAGCAGGCGGTGGACCGCCTTCGGGAGGAGCGAGCGACGACGCGTGAGCAGTGAACAGTCATCAGTCGGGTAGTGGCGGTCTAGAGCCGTCCGCTGGGAACGCAGGCTGCCTCGGTTTGCGAGGCCGGTGTCTATTCCTCACGCTCGACTGATGACTGTTGACTGCTCACGCACGGTTTGTCGGATCGAACGGCCCCAGGCTTTAGGCCCCGGGGAACGACAACCCCTATCCACTGTCGAACGCAGGCGGCGAGTATGGCGCGAAAGCTAAAATCGGACAAGCTGCTGTTTCTGGCCACGCTGCTCCTCCTTTGCGTGAGCGTGGTCATGGTCTACAGTGCGTCCGCCGTACTCGCCGTCGATCGTTTCGAACAGCCCCCGTACTACTTCCTCTTCAAGCAGGTGACCTGGGCCGCCCTCGGGGTGTGTCTGCTGAGCCTGGCAATGCGCGTCGACTACCGCAGCCTGCGCCAGCCGCTCGTGATCTGGTCGGGTCTCGGGCTGTCGCTCGTCGCCCTGGTTGCGGTCTTCTTCGGTCCCGACATTAACGGCACCCGTCGGTGGCTTGGGATCGGCGGCATCGGGGTGCAACCGTCCGAGCTCGCAAAGGTGGTGGTCATCATCTTCACCGCCATGATGCTTGAGCAGCGGATGCACAAGATCGACGAGGTGCGTTACGCGCTCGGTCCGATCGCCGGTGTGACGGCGCTCGTCTGCGGGCTGATCGTTCTGGAACCCGACTTCGGCACCGCGTTCACGTTGCTCCTGATCGTATCGGTGATGGTCTTTGCGGCGGGACTTCGCTATCGCTACATCATCGGCACCGCGCTGGTGATGGCGCCGGTGCTTGCCGTCATCCTAGCCAGCGCCGACTACCGCCGCCGCCGCTTGATGGCGTTCCTCGACCCCTGGGCGGATCCGCTCGGTGACGGCTTTCAGATCATCCAGTCTCAGATTGCGGTCGGCACGGGCGGTGTCGTCGGGCAGGGCCTGATGGGTGGGGTGCAGAAGCTCTTCTACTTGCCGGCGCCGCACACTGACTTCATCTATGCCGTGATCGCCGAGGAGACGGGTCTCGTCGGGGCGTCCGCGGTTCTGGTCTGCTTCGGGGTCATCGTCTGGCGCGGTCTCCGGATCAGCGCCGCAGCGCCTGATGCGTTCGGGTCGTTCTTGGCGCTCGGCCTCACCATGATGGTGGCGTTTCAGGCCTTCGTGAACATCAGCGTGGTTCTCGGGCTGATGCCGACCAAGGGGATTCCACTGCCGTTCGTCAGTTCGGGTGGCTCCTCGTTGTTGGTCAGCCTGCTCGGGATGGGCATTCTACTGAACGTGTCGCAGCATGCGTCGTCGAACCCTGGATGAGGTCGACGTGACGAGCGCGGATCGGGTTGTGGTGACAGATGGTGACTCCAGCTCCCTGTGTCTTGCTCTGCGGCGCCGGTACCGGGGGCCATCTTTATCCCGGTGTGGCCACGGCGCAAGAACTCAAGCGGCGATATCCCGAGGCGCGTGTCGTCTTCGCGGGAACTGGACGTGGCCACGAGGTGGAGGCGGTGGTTGGCATCGGCCTCGAGCATCAACGGATTCGGAGCGTGGGCTTGAAGGGAAAGAGCGTCCTCGCGGTGCTGCGTGGTCTGCTCACGCTGCCCCTCAGCGCGTGGGACGGTTGGCGGGTGATCTCGATGCTGCGGCCGCGGCTGATTATCGGGCTGGGCGGCTACTCCTCGGGTGCGATCCTGCTCATGGCCGCGGCCCGGGGTATCCCGACGATGGTGCTCGAACAGAACGCGCTGCCCGGTTTCACCAACCGCACCCTCGCGCGGGTGGTGTCGGCCGCCGCGGTCTCGCACGAGTCCGCGCTGGTGCATTTCCCCCGAACCGGCGTGTTGACCGGGAATCCGGTCAGGGACACGTTCTTCGAGCCGGCGCCGCCGCGGCCGGAGGCGGCCGGCGGAAAGCTACTGGTGCTGGGCGGGTCGCAAGGAGCGCACGCGATCAATATGGCGATGCTGGCGGCTGCGCCCCATCTGGCCGCCACCCAGCCGGCGATCGCCGTGACGCACCAGACCGGGACGGCGGACTTCGCAGAGGTCGAACGGGGGTATGCCGCCTGCGGGCTGACCGCGCGCGTCGCCCCGTTTTTTTTTGAGATGGCTGAGTTGATGCGTGACGCCGACGTGGTGGTGGGCCGGGCCGGAGCGACATCGCTCGCCGAGCTCACCGCGGTGGGACGGCCCGCCGTGCTCGTGCCGTTCCCGGGAGCCGCCGACGATCACCAGCGTCTCAACGCCGAGTCTCTGGCTACCGTAGGTGCCGCCCTAGTGGTGCCTCAGACGGACCTTGATGGTGCACGACTGGCCGAGATATTGCTGGGCCTCGTCCATGACGACGAGCGTCGGCTGGCGATGGCATCCGCCTCGCGGGAACTTGCCCGGCCCCGCGCCGCGGCAAGCATCGTCGACCGCGCAGAGCAGTTGCTGGGGCTGTGAGCGGGCAGGCTGGACCCGGGGAGGAGCAGGCCCATCGGGAGGAAGCGAGCGCGCTGGCGGGTCTGGGCACGACGCTCAGGCGGGTACATTTCGTCGGTATAGGTGGCATTGGGATGAGCGCACTGGCGGAGGTCATGCACGGGCAGGGATATGACGTCAGCGGATCCGATCTGCGGCCGTCGCCTCTTATTGCCCGTCTGCGCGGCCTCGGTTTCCCGGTCGACATACCTCATCGGTTCGAGCTGGCCCATGAGGCCGACCTGGTGGTGCGCTCGGCCGCCATCCCCGACCGGAACCCTGAAGTCGAGGCGGCGCGCCGCCGTGGGGTGGCCGTCGTCCGACGGGGAACGATGCTGGCCGCGTTAACCCGCGGATACACCGCCATTGCGGTCACAGGGACTCATGGCAAGAGCACCACGTCGTCGATGGTCGCGGTGATGCTGGCCGAGTGCGGCGTCGACCCGACGGTGGTGGTCGGCGCCCGCGTGCCTGCTTTTGGCAGCAACGCCCGCGTCGGGCGGAGGGACTATTTCGTCGTCGAAGCCGATGAGAGTGAGCCCTCGCTGCTTGCGCTCAACCCGCGGGTTGCGGTGTTGACCAACCTGGAGGAGGAGCATCTCGAACAGTACGGTTCGTTTGGCACCTTGCAGGACACGATCGTGTCCTTTGCGAACCTGGTGCCTTCCAACGGCACCCTGGTATGGTGCGCTGACGATCCGGTTCTCGGACGACTACGGTCGAGGTTCCTGGTTCCGCAGGTGAGCTACGGTCTCAGCGCGGACGAGACCGACATCAGGGGCGACGACCTGCGGTTCGAGGCCGCCGGGTCTCGTTGTCTGGTCCGGTGTCCAGCCGAGATCCACCCTGAACCGTTCCACCTCGAGGTCGGGGTGCCTGGTCGCCACAATCTCCTCAACGCGCTGGGTGCGCTCACCGTGGGCCTGACGCTCGGTCTGCCGGTCTCTCGGCTGCTGCCTGCGCTCTCGAGTTTCGAAGGCGTCGAGCGTCGATTTCAGCTCAAGGGTGAAGTCGGGCAGGTGCGGGTCATCGATGACTATGCCCACCACCCAACCGAGGTGTTGGCTGTGCTGGAGACCGCTCGCCGTCAACCGCATGAGCGGTTGGTGGTGCTGTTTCAGCCCCACCGTTATTCCCGTGTACGACAGTTCATCGACCGGTTTGGTGATGCGCTGTCCGAAGCTGATCTGATCGTGCTGACCGACGTGTATGCGGCCGGCGAACCGATTGAGGCAGACGCCAGCCTCGAGCGGCTGGCGTCGCGTATCGAGACCCGCAGCCGCCGACCTGTCCAGCCGGCGCCCACCGTCGACGACGCCGCTCGCGTCGCGTCCGAACTGGCCCGTCCTGGCGATTTGGTGCTGACCCTGGGGGCGGGATCAATTGGCGAGGCTGGCGACCTGATCCTTGATCGCCTCCGCTCCCAGGCGGGCCAGGGCCCCGTGACGGGGAACAAAGTATGAAGGTCCACGCCAAGACTGACCACCGGTTCCGCCGGTCCAGGCATCCGACCCGGCGCGGCCGGGCGGCTGCCCGCCGCTGGATACGGCTGGTCGTTGGGGGGCTGGTCGCGGCCGGGGTGACCGCCGGGTCCTATCGGGTAATCGACCGCCTACTGGTTACCCCGTATCTCTTGGTGGCGGATGTGGTGGTCGAGGGGAACGGGCGGCTGAGCGACGAGGAGGTGCGCGCGCTGATGCCGGGGCTGGTCGGTAGCAACATCCTGACCTTGGATCTCGATGCCCGACGTCGTCAGCTCACCTCTGCCTCCTGGCTCCAAGAGGGCACGTTGCGACGTGTGCTGCCGGCCACCATCGAGGTGTTCGTGCGAGAGCGTTGGCCCGTGGCGCTGGCTCGATTTGACCGGCACCTCTTCCTGGTCGATGGCTCCGGAACTGTGATCGATCGCTACGGTCCCCGGTTCGCCGATCTAGACCTCCCGATCGTCGATGGACTCATGGCGGTACCGGAAGGCGAGCGGATTCCGGTGGAGCGGATGCGTCTGGTGGTTCGAGTGCTCGAGGCCCTGTCGGATCGACCTGAGGTCCTGTCGGCTGTGTCGCAGATCGATGTCAGCGATCCACGCAACGCCGTGGTGCTGCTCGAGGACGACCCGGCACTGCTCTACCTTGGAAGAGAACGCTTTCTCGAGCGGCTTCGGTCGTATGCGGAACTGGCCCCACGTTTACGGGACGAGGTGGCCGAGATCGACTATGTGGATCTGCGGTTCGAACCGCAGGTGGTCGTTGGACCAGCGGGTGCCTCTACGGCTACCGGGCGCGGGCTCAACCGGTTAGCCAAGGCACCGGGAATAGCGCAATAGGAGCTGGGCAGTCGAGCCAGAGCGGAGGGCAAGTGGCACGGAAGGAACACTATCTCGTTGGCCTCGACGTCGGGACGTCGAAGATGGCGGCCATCGTGGCCGAGGCACTCGATGACGGCGGACTGGACATCATCGGCATCGGGGTCGTAGAGGCCCAGGGGATCCGGCGGGGAGTTGTCGTGAACCTAGAGGCGGCGGTCGAGTCGATCAAGAAGGCGATCGAGGAAGCGGAGTTGACCGCCGGGGTCGAGATCGACTCCGTGCACCTGGGGTTGTCGGGCTCCCACCTCAAGGCGTTCAACAGTCGGGGCGTGGTCGCTGTGGCCGGGAAGAATCGCGAGATCACCCGCGAGGACGTCCGGCGGGCCATCGATGCCGCGAAGGGAGTAGCGTTGCCGACCGGCCGCGAGATTCTGCATGTGCTGCCCCAGGACTTCGTGGTGGACGATCAGGACGGCATCGGCGCCCCGATTGGCATGACCGGCACCAGGCTAGAGGTCAATGTGCATGTCGTGACCGGGAGTACCTCGTCCACCCAGAACATCGTGGCCTGCGTCAACCGTGCCGGGGTCGCCGTAGTCGATACCGTGATCGAACAGCTGGCCGCGAGCGAATCGGTGCTGACCGCGGACGAACGTGAGCTTGGGGTCGCTCTGGTGGACATCGGCGGCGGCACCACCGACTTAGCGGTCTTCGAGCGCGGCAGTCTGTGGCATACCGGCGTTGTGACCATGGGTGGCGACCACTTCACTAGCGACATCGCCGTTGGTCTGCGCACGCCGATTCCGGACGCGGAGAAGACCAAGCGGCGGAGCGGATGCGCGCTGGGTTCGTTGGTGGACGAGAGCGAGTCCATCGACGTGGCCAGTGTCGGAGGCCGGCCGCCTCGGGTCATGTCGCGACGCATCCTTTCCGAGATTCTCCAGCCCAGGGCCGAGGAGGTCTTCCACGCCTTGTGGGACGAGATCCGCCGAGCGGGCTACGAGCGGTCGCTGCATTCAGGCATCGTTCTGTGCGGCGGCGGCGCTCTGCTCGACGGTATGGCCGAGATCGCTGAGCAGATCTTCGACCTGCCCATCCGGAGAGGCTGCCCGGTGGACGTCGGTGGGCTGACCGATCACGTGAACAGTCCATCGTTCGCGACCGGAGTCGGCCTTGTGAAGTACGCGCATCGCAACCAGATGCAGGAGCAGGAGCGACTGGCGCACGCCGGTCTTGGTAGCTTGGCAGGACGGTTCAAGGGCTTGTTTAAGGAGTTCTTCTAGGACGTTTTCGGCGCGAGCATTCTCAGGGAGGAGCTGATGGAATTTCAGGCATTCGGTGAGTCCACAGACGACCACACGACCAACCAGCGGGAGGCGTCGACCGATCTGCGGCTAACGATCGAGGACACCGCGCGGATGGGCGCCCGCATCAAGGTCGTCGGGGTTGGCGGCGGCGGGAGCAACGCCGTCAACCGCATGGTGCAGACCGGCCTCGATGGGGTTGAGTACATCGTGGCCAATACAGACGCTCAGGCACTGAGCCATGCCGCCGCGCCGCTCTGTCTCCAACTCGGAGCCAAGCTGACCAAAGGGCTCGGAGCTGGCGCCGATCCCGACGTTGGACGGCAGGCTGCGCTCGAGGACACCGAGCAGATCATCTCGGCGCTCGATGGTGCCGACATGGTCTTCGTGACCACCGGACTAGGTGGCGGTACAGGGACCGGCGCGGCTCCGGTCATAGCCAACCTGGCGGGTGAGCTTGGCGCATTGACCGTAGCGGTGGTCACCAAGCCGTTCGGGTTCGAGGGCCGAAGACGACAGGTGCAGGCCGATCGCGGTCTGGAGGAACTGCGGTCCTGCGTCGATACGGTCATCACCATTCCGAACGAGCGACTGCTGGCGACGACCGATCGAACCACCACGTTGTCCGAGGCGTTCGAGGTGGCCGACGACGTGCTGCGGCAGGCCATCCAGGGGATCTCGGACCTGATTCTCGTGCCGGGGATGATCAACCTCGACTTCGCTGACGTGACCACCATCATGCACAGGATGGGGCTGGCGATTATGGGGACCGGGGTCGGTGAAGGCGGTTCCAGGGCGGTCGATGCCGCGGCCCAGGCCATCTCGAGTCCGTTGCTCGAAGATGCCTCGGTCGACGGGGCGCGGGCCGTTATCATCAACGTCACGGGCGGACCGGACCTGTCGCTGATCGAGGTCAATGAGGCAACGTCGATCATCCACGAGGCTGCACACGAGGATGCGAACATCATCTTCGGCGCCGTCATCGACCAGAAGATGGAGGGGCGCGTGAAGATCACGGTCATCGCCACCGGTTTCGATCGTGAGGGTGCCGCTGCGTCGGTCGAGCGGGCTAGCGCCAACACTCCGGTCGATCTACAGCAGTACGCTTCGTGGCAGCAGGACGATGTGCCTGAAAGCGGTTCACCTCGGTTCACGGTGTCGCGCAAACCGTTGATCGAACTACCTTTGCCCGAATTGGTTGAGGCTGACGACGGGGACCACGCCGGCGATATTTTGCTTGAAGGGGAAGCGACCGGCACTGACGACATGGATGTACCGGCGTTCCTCCGTCAGCGGGCGGAGTAGGCGCGACGCCCGGCCCTACCGAGCGGCCCGGCGCTGCCATTACTCAGCGGTCGGGCACGGCCGGCATCTCGGCGCGGCAGAGCGACCGCAGGGTCTCCGAAGGGCCTCTTGTGTCTGTTCGTTCCCCGTGGGGCGCTACAGGTTTACGTTACGCTGCTTCCCATTCACGACATTAGGAGCGTTCCAGCAGGCTCATGTTCGGTCCGCGGCCACTGCGGCCTTCCCAGATCTTGAATCCCAGCTACCGTGAGCGATTCGTCTGGCTTGGTCATCGGTCCCCCTGGTGCCGGCAGGCGTGGCACTGGGAGTGAAGGCTATAACCAGCTGGCCAGTCCGTGGGAGGGTTGGTTTACGAAGATAAGTGCCGGTGAGGAAGCGATTCAGGTCGAAGAGGTCCGTATGGATGCCGACGCTGCAGCCCCGGAGATGATCACGCGGGCTGCGAGTGTGACAACCGCAGTTGTCGGTAACTCAGCTCGCCGCGGTTTCGCCGACCGGACTCCCGCCAGGATTGTGGTAGAGCAGGCGCATGCAGCTATCGCATTGAATAAGGTCGGCGTTTTTCAGGATCTGATTGAAGATCTGAGGCCGTAGCCGGACATTGCAGAGAGAGCAATGTCCGTCTTTGGCTTCCACCACGGCGATGCCGCCGCGCTGATCTGCGATCTTCTCGAACAGCCGTCGAGCGGTGTTGCTGATGCTCGCTGAGAGCGAGGCTTGGGCTTCTGCGGAGCTCTTTAGTTGACCCTCCAGAGTGCCACGTTCAGACTCCAATTCGCCGCGTTCGCTGGCAATCTCCGCCTCCTCGTTCTTTAGGGCTGCGCTGGCGTTGTCCACGCCAACCGTCAGCTCGTCCGCTTCCAGCATCTGTTCGAGGATCGCGTCCTCGAGCCGCTGGACTTCTGATTCGGCCGTGGCGATCTCGTGCTGCATGGCGGTGTACTCCTTATTTGTCTTTACCGCCATCAGTTGTTCCTTGAATCGGGACAGCCGAGATTGGACCTCGGCTAACTCTTTCTCCACGGCCTGTCGTTGCTGCTTGGCCTCATCGAGTTCTTGCTTCGCGCTCTCCACCGCCTCTCGGCTAGAGTTCAGCCGGTCGTCCAGTGCGGTGATGTGGCCGGGAATGGCGTCGACGTCTCGCTGTGCTTCAGCTGCGGCGTTAACGAGCTGTTGCAGTTGGATCAACTGGTCGAGGTCAGGCAGCATCTGAGCGTACCTCCTTCAAGGCAAAAAAAAGCCCCGCTCGGAGGCGGGGCAGAAAGAGTCTCGCGTATCCAGCCCGGTCGGAGGGCTGGTCGGACCGCCGGTGGGCGAGTGTCGCGGCCCTCGTTGGCCGTGGCGATTGTGGCGTTCTCTGCATCACGTCGACTCGCGCTGATGGTGGGCCCACCAGGATTCGAACCTGGGACCTGCCGGTTATGAGCCGGTGGCTCTGACCGCTGAGCTATGGGCCCGGAGAGCGGCGGCGAGGCTACGCTGGCCGCCGATGTATCCCGGCTGGCTGCGTTGCTCGTCGTTCACATATTTCCGGTATGTTCGTTCCTCGCGCCTTGCCAGCCGGGCTCGTCGGTAACCAGCGTAGCCTCGTTGCCTCTTCCCGAGCCCACGGGCCCTCGGCGATCCAGGAATCCACCGGCTGGCTGCGTTGCTCGTCGCTCACACCCTCCCGGGCTGCTTGATGTCCCCGATCTACGTACCTTCGAGGAAGGCGCGGAGGCGGCGGCTTCGGGACGGGTGTCTCAGCTTGCGCAGCGCTTTGGCTTCTATCTGCCGGATGCGCTCGCGGGTTACTGCGAAGTTTTGTCCCACTTCCTCCAGCGTATGCTCGCTGCCGTCGCCCACGCCGAACCGCATCTTGATCACCTTTTCTTCTCGCGGCGTCAGGGTGCGGAGCACGTTCTCTGTCTGCTCCTTGAGGTTGAGGTTGATTACGGCGTCTGCCGGCGAAACCTCCTGGCGGTCTTCGATGAAGTCGCCAAGATGGCTATCTTCCTCTTCACCAATCGGCGTTTCGAGCGAGATTGGCTCCTGGGCGATCTTCAGTACCTTGCGGACCTTGGCCACCGGAATGTCCATGCGTTGTGCGATTTCTTCGGAGGTGGGTTCGCGGCCGAGCTCCTGCACTAGCGCTCGCGAGGTGCGGATCAGCTTGTTGATGGTTTCGATCATGTGGACCGGAATCCGGATCGTACGCGCTTGGTCGGCGATCGCTCGAGTGATGGCCTGGCGGATCCACCAGGTCGCGTAGGTCGAGAACTTGTAGCCGCGCCGGTACTCGAACTTGTCCACCGCCTTCATTAGGCCGATGTTGCCCTCCTGGATCAGGTCCAGGAACTGGAGACCGCGGTTTGTGTACTTCTTCGCGATCGAGACGACTAGTCGCAGGTTCGCTTCGACCAGCTCTTTCTTGGCAAGCTCGGCCTGCATTTCGCCCCGGAGGATGGTGTAGAGCGTGTGGTCCAACGAGGGAATCGACTGCTCTAGGGCCTCTGCCCGCCCACGTAGCTCGGCCCGCAGCTCACGCTGGCGCCGCGTAACCTTGCGCTTATCTTCTTCCTTGACCTTTCGGCGGGTCTTGGCCTTCAGCTTACGGTCGAGGTACTCGATCTCACGCTGAATCCGCTGGACGCCCTCGGCCACCTCCTTGACCTCGTCGATCAACCGACGCTTGACCGGCTCGGTGAACTCGATGGCTCGGATCAGACAGGATAGCTTGACCCGCGCTCGGAGCAGGTTGCGATAGTTCCGCCGGTACCGCTTCTTTTCCCGCTTCGGGATCGTGCCGACTTTTTTCTCTCGCCGGATCACGTCGAGCCGGGTTTTCCGGATAACCTCGATCTCGGCCATCATGGCCTTGGCTCGGCGGTTGATCTTGTCGTCGGTGACCTCGTCATCGGAGAAGATCACCAGCTCGCGGATCGTGCGCTCGCCGTTCTTGAGCGCCTCGCCCATTCGCACAACGACGCGCGCGATGCTTGGCATCCGAGAGATGGACTTGATGATAGCCAGCTTGCCTCGTTCGATCCGCTTGGCAATCTCGACCTCGCCCTCTCGGGTCAGCAGCGGGACCGTGCCCATTTCCCGGAGATACATCCGGACTGGGTCGTTGGTCTTGTCGATCGCGCTGGGCGTGAGATCGAGCTCGATGTCGTCTGACCCTTCACTGCGACGGTCGAGGAGCTTGTCCTCTCGGTACTTTTGTTCCGAGTCCACAACCTCGATGCCGTTGTTGCCGAGGGTGGTGAACAGCTCATCGAGCTCGTCCGACGAGGTGATCTCGGCGGGAAGGAGCTCGTTCACCTCGTCATAAAGGAGATAGCCCTTCTCCTTGCCGACCTGGATGAGCTGCCGTACTTCGTCGTACTTTTCTTCGAGCGACAATAGTGTTCCTCCTCGATGAGCTAGGTGGCCTAGGCCATCGGCGTCATCGTGGTCACGACCGGAGCGATTCCAGCTCGGTCGCCAGTGCGTGCTTCTGCTTCATCAACGCGTCGAGTGTCGTCGAGGCCGTGGCCTCGTTCTGTTCCAGGCAGCGCGCGATCTCATCATTGATCGCGGCTAGGCGTCTATCGAGTACCCGCTGCCGCAGTGCGCCCAGACAGTAGGCCAGTGAGGTCGCCGGGCGTTCTTCCTGGCCCAAGCGGTCGATCCACGCTACCTCTTGTGTACTTAGACGCTGTCGGAGCGTCTCTAGGACGGACTCCGACGGCCAATCAGCCAGCGCCCGAGCAGTCTTCAGTATTGGTGCGGTCGTCAAACCGGCTAAATCCTCGTCGGTGAGCGACTGCATTGCCTCCATCGCCGACGATGTTTCACGCACGAGGGCCCAGACAATCCCCTTTTCGGCGGTCGTGATGGGGCGTCGTTTCCCCACCTGCCCCACGGTGTCGCCCAACGTCGTCCGGCGGGCCACCGCAGCCTTCCGGATCTCGGTGCGCACGACGTCCTCGAGGACTCGAGCCTTGTGGGCGAGCCGGTCTGCGAAAAGGTCCCTGCTCGCCGCATCCGGTATCCGCGCAGCCACCTGCAGCATTCTCGTCAGGAACTCCCGTTGGTGGTCGCCGCGCGTCAGGTCGCGCTGGGCCGCTTCCCGATCTAATAAGTATTCCAGATATGGCTTCGAAGTGCGCAGTTTTTCCTTGTAGCCTTCGGCACCCCTGTTCCGTATACATGTATCGGGATCTTCGCCCTCATCCAGCACCGCCACGTTCACCTGGAGTCCTTCGGCCAGCAGCAGCTCCCCGGACCGTGCCGATGCGCCCGCCCCAGCCGGGTCAGGGTCAAAACTCACGATAACCTTTGAGGTGAACCGCTTCAGCAGCTTCACCTGGGATTCGCTGACCGCGGTACCGCAGCTCGCTACGACCTGTGGCACGTCGGCCTGCAGTGCCTGGGCGAGGTCGAAGTAGCCCTCGACCAGTACCGCGATGCCGGCCGAACGGATTGCCCGTTTAGACAGGTTCAGCCCGTAGAGGGTTCGTGCCTTGGAGTAGATAACGGTCTCTGGCGAGTTCAGGTACTTCGGCAGCTGCTCGGCGTCCAGGGCCCGTGCCCCGAACGCGATGACCGAGCCACCGTCCCGCGCGATCGGTATTACGAGCCGGTTCCTGAATCGGTCGATGAGTGGCCGCCCTTCCTTGGACGCAGCCAGCCCGCTTTTCACCAGCAGCTCGTCCGAATAGCCACGGGCGCGCAAGTGGGTCAATAGGCCGTCTCTGGTCGCCGGGGCGAATCCCAGGCGGAGCTGCCCGGTGGTGGCCTCCGTAATGTCCCGGCCCTCCAGATGTTCCCGTGCGCTGGCACCGCCGGGGGCGGCCAGCTGGTGCTGGAAGTACTCGGTGGCGGCCTCGTGTGCCGTGAGGAGTGCTTCGCGCTCCGCCTCCGCTGCCGCGTCTTGTTCGTTCTCCGGCTCCGGCACCTGTAGGCCGAAGCGCTGAGCCAGGTGCCGGACCGCGTCCTGAAACCCGAGCTTCTCCTGAAGCTCGACGAACTTCAGCACGTCACCGCCCACGCCGCACCCGAAGCAGTGGAAGAATCCCTTGTCGCGATGTACGTGGAACGAAGGTGTCTTCTCCCCGTGGAAGGGGCACAGACCTTTGTAGCTGGATCCGGCGGACTTCAGGGGTACATAGTCCTGGACCACTTGGACGATATCGGCCTGCGATTTGAGGTCGTCGATGAACGATTGAGGAAACAGACCCATGGGCCTAGTCCTTCAGTACCGCGACGGTGACCGCCGCGCCCCCTTCTTTCGGGTCGGCTTCGGACACCCGGACCACCAGCGAGTGGGCACCAAGAAAGCCGGCGATGGCCCGCCGGAGTTGGCCGGTGCCGTGCCCGTGGATGAAGCGCACCACGCGGTGTTCGGTCATCATTGCCTGGTCAAGGTGTTTCTCAGCTCTGGAGAGTGCCTCTTCCACCCGGCAGCCGATCAGGTTGAGTTCCTCGAGTGACCCGCTGGGCGGTGCTACCTGCACAACGACTTTGGTGGGCGTGGGCCGCGACGGCGGCGCCGTGGTCGTGGTGAGCGACGCGATCGCCACGCGGAGCCGCTTTCCGCGTACTTCCACCTCGGCGTCCTGACCTTGCAGCGACCGCACGATCCCCACCACGCCGAGGGTGGAGACGGTCACATGCTGTCCCACCGCAGTCGGTCGGCGTGGCGCCTTCGTGGCCCTGGCGGGCGGTAGCGGCACGGGCACGCGGTCTGCGACTGCCTCCAGGCCGGCGCGCGCTTCGGCCCGGAGGCCGCCTGCGTCCCCGGTCGACAAAGGGGGGGCCTGACGTTCAGCGCGAGCGGCGGCCTCCCGCTCGAGAGTGGCGGCGCGCGCGCGCAGCTCGGTCACGACCTCGTCGACCTCTTGCCGGGCTGTTTTCAGTGCGACGTCCAGTGATCGTTGCAGTTCCCGCTGACTCGCTTTTTCCCGTTCCTGGAGCGCGTGTTCTCGATCGGCCAGCAATTGGAGTCGGCGCTCGATGTCGGCGCCTTCAGTATCGAGCCTCCGCTGCTGAGCCTCGACCGCCCGGCGCGCCTCGTCCACCTGGGCCAGGTGATCGGCTAGTTGCGCCTCACGCTCGGTGCGCAGCTGACGCGCGGCGGCGATCACGGTGGGGTCTAGCCCCAGCCGCTCCGCGATTTCCAGGGCAAGGCTTCGGCCGCTTGATCCGTACTCCATCCGATAGGTCGGTGCGAAAGTCTCGTCCTCGAACCCGAACGCGGCGCAGGTGACGCCGGATTCGGTGACGCCATAGGATTTCAGGGCCTCGTCGTGCGTGGTCGCGATAACGTGCGCGCCCCGTGACCGGAAGTGCTCGACGATGGCCCGGCCCAGCGCGGCGCCCTCGACCGGGTCGGTGCCGGCGCCGACCTCGTCAAGCAGCACCAGCGCGGGTAGACCGAGTCGCCGGTTCATGTCGACGATATTGGTCACGTGACCGGAGAAGGTACTCAAATTTGCCGCAATCGACTGTTCGTCGCCGATGTCGGCGAAGACGGATCGGAAGACCGGGAGCGTCGACCCGGCTGCGGCCGGTATGTGGAGCCCGGCCTGGGCCATCATGGCCAGAAGTCCTGCGGTTTTGAGCGCCACCGTCTTTCCGCCGGTGTTTGGCCCGGTCACGATCAGGGCGCGCACGGGTGGTTTCAGTAGGATGTCGACCGGAACTGGAGCGGTCGCGGCCGGTTTTCTCCCGTCGGACAGCCTGGCGGTCACCGACTCCATCAGCAGTGGATGTCGCGCCTCGCGGAGCTCCATCGTGCTGTCGTCGGACAGTCTCGGCTCGGTCCCGTCCACCAGGTCAGCGAACCTGGCCCGGGCCTGGCTGGTGTCGAGGTCGGTTGCGACCCGAAGGGTGTGATGCAGGTCAGTGCCGCGGCGCCGGAAGCTTCCCGCCAGCGCCAGCAGGATCCGCCGCATCTCCTTCTGCTCCTGCTCTTCGAGCGCGACGATCTCGTTGTTGACGTCGACTGTGCTCAGCGGTTCGAGATACAGGCTCGCTCCGCTGGCGGAGGTGCCGTGTACGATGCCGGGAATGGCCGTGCGGTGCTCACTCTTGAGCACCAGGACCAGGCGCCCGTTGCGCTCGGTGAAGAACTGCTCCTGGAGATACTTTGCCGTGTCTCGTCCCCGGAGATAGGACTCGAGGTTTCCCCTTAACCGGTTACGTTGCTTTTGGAGTCGACTGCGAACTGCGCGCAGATCCGGACTGGCGTCGTCGACCACCTCGCCCGAAGCGTCGACCTTCTTGTACACATCGGCATATTCCCGCTGCCAGGTCGGGCATCCTGAGACGATCATGGACAGGCTAGGCACGTCGTCGCCGGCTGCGGCCACCGCCTCACAGGCTCGCTCCACAGACCGCAGGAAGCCTGCGAGGGCGTGCAGCTGAGCCGGTTCAAGGATCTGGTCTTCGATGGCGAGCACGCCGATCGTCTCGCTCAGCAGGTCCGTCGCCTCCAGCGGGCAACTACCATCACCGGCCAGGAAGCGTACAGTTTCGGTGGTCAGCGCCTGAGCTTGCTGGACGGTTTTGGGATCCTGTGACGGCGTCAGCTGCTCGAGATACTCCCGCCCCAGCGGGGTGATGGCAAGGCTCGTCACCACCTCCACGATCCGGTCGAACTCGAGGCTGGTCAGGGCGGCGGTGTGCATGAGCAGCAAACTGACGCATCCTCAGCCCGACAGGCGCCTGACCGACGGTACGGTGAGACAGCGCCGCCAAGGCCCGGGCGCCTCGGCTCAGGTCACGAAGGGCTGAAGAGTGCTCTGACGGAGGTCCGTGGCCCGGTCTCGGAAACTCCCAAAGCTAGCACGGCGGGGCCGTGACGCTCAAGCTGGCGTGCGGTCCGGGTGGTTGATGAGGCTTGCCAGCGCGCCGGCGCCGAAACCGTTGTCGATGTTGACCACACCAACTCCGGTCGCACAGCTGTTCAGCATGGCCAGCAGCGCCGCGACTCCGGAGAAACTTGCTCCATATCCGACGCTAGTGGGCACTGCGATGACCGGGACCGAGACGAGGCCGCCCACCACGCTGGGGAGCGCCCCTTCCATGCCGGCCACGACCACGATGACCTGAGCGGCTTCCAGTCGAGCCCTGTTCGAGAGGAGTCGATGCAGTCCGGCGACTCCGACGTCGTAGAGCCGGTCCACCCGGTTACCCATCATCTCGGCAGTGATGGCCGCCTCTTCCGCCACCGGCTGGTCCGAGGTGCCAGCCGTCACGACCAGGATCAGGCCGCGACCGGTGGGCTGGTCCTGTCGTCCGTGCGTGATGAGGCGGGCCGAGGGGTGGTAGGTGGCGGCCGGTACCTCAGCGCGCACAGCCGCGAATGCATCCGGTTCTGCCCGGGTGACCAGTAGCTGTTGTTTGGACGAGACAATACGCCGGGCGATCTCGGCGACTTGCGCCGGCGTCTTCCCGGTGCCGAAGACGACCTCTGGAAAGCCCTGCCGGATTGTTCGATGGTGGTCAATCTTGGCGAAGTCCAGCTCTTCGTAAGGCCTGGCACGCAGGGCCGACGTGAGCGTCTGCTGGGCGTCTGCCACGGCCAGCTGTCCGGCCTGCACCTGTTCGAGCAGGGCTATCAGGGCGTCGGGGTTCATTACTCGAGGACCGATCGTCCTGTGACGGTGACCGGTATACTGATCTATCTTGCCATATGGCGCGAGATTGTCGCCTGGCTCGGCTGAAGCCCGAGGCGGTGGGCCGTGATGACGTCAGCATGGGTAGGGAGTGACGGGATGAACTTCACCAGAGTGGCACTGGCAGCGCTGGCAGCCTGGGTGGCGTTCGTCGTCGTCGGCTCATTCGTGCATTCGGCGATGCTCGACGGTCTGTATCCCCGTCGTCCCGGTCTCGGGCCAGGCACGGTCGGGCAGAGCATCGGCTTCGCGGTCGCGCTTCTCGGTTTTCTGGCATTCTCCTACACCTACGCCAAGGGCTATGAGGGAGGACATGGGCCGGTGGAGGGCATGCGGTTCGGTGTGCTCGTGGCCCTGATGCTGGTGTCATTTGCCGTCGTCTGGGCGTATGTCGTGGTGCCGATTCCACCGCCCCACGCGGCAGCGCTGGCGCTGCACTATGTCGTCGAGTTCACCGCCTACGGGATGATCGTCGGCGCGATCTATAAGCCGACTCGTCGCAGATCTGGACGGAGCGTGACATGAGCGCAGCGGCCGCTGCCGGTTTGGAGGGCGTCGTTGCGACGTCGTCCCGTCTATGCTACCTGGACGGAGAGCGCGGGGTGCTCGCCTACTGCGGGCACGATATTCACGATCTTGCGCGTGAGGCCACATTCGAGGAGGTGTGCTATCTCCTCTGGCATCAGCGCTTGCCGTCTCGCGCCGAGCTCGGCGACCTGCAGACGGAACTGGCTCGCGCTAGACCGCTTCCAGAGCCTGTGCTCCGGCTGATGCGCTCGCTGCCGCCAGGTAACCTCATGGACGCGGTGCGGACGGTGGTGTCCGCCCTGGCCCACTACGATCCGGACGCCGACGACAACTCTCAGACCGCTGCGATCCGGAAGGCGGTGCGTGTCACGGCCCAGACCGGCACGGTGGTGGCGACGCTGGGACGCCTGGCGGCTGGGGGCGCGCCAATAGATCCGGATCCAGTGCTGGGTCACGCTGCGAATTTCCTCTATCTGCTGACGGGCGACCGGCCCGAAGCCCTGGCCGAGCGGGCCTTCGACGTGGCGCTAATCCTCCACGCCGATCACGAGCTAAACGCGTCGACGTTCGCCGGGCGGGTGGCGGCGGCGACCCTCACCGATCTCCATTCGACCGTTGTTGCGGGTGTGGCCACACTGAAGGGGCCGCTACATGGAGGTGCGAACGCCGAAGTGATGAAGCTGCTCGAGTCAATCGGTGAGGACGCCGACGACGAGCGGGTGACCACCACCATCACCGGTATGCTGGGACGAAAGCAGAAAGTTCCTGGCTTCGGGCACCGCGTGTACCGTACCGAGGACCCGCGGGCGACCCACCTGCGGCAGATGTCACGGGATCTAGGACAGCAGGGTGGCAATTCCCGGTGGTTCGAGATGTCCCAGCGAATCGAAGAGGTGATGCGGACCGAGACCGGGATTAACGCCAACGTGGACTTCTACTCCGCGTCGACGTATCACACTCTGGGCATTGCCACTGATCTCTTTACCCCGATCTTCGTGGTGAGCCGCGTATCTGGCTGGACAGCGCACGCGCTCGAGCAGTACGCCAACAATCGCTTGATCCGTCCCCGCGCCGAGTACGTCGGACCGGAGTATCCCCAGTCGTTTGTGCCGCTGGCCGAACGGCCGCCGGCATTCCGCTGACTCCTGCGTCACGAGTCTTCCCTCGGGAGCACGGTCTCGATCCCGGCGCTATAATGGGCGCCCCTCCATGGACCCACGCCAGATCCGAAATTTTTCGATCATCGCGCACATCGACCACGGGAAGTCGACTCTTGCCGATCGCTTTCTGGAATTGACCGGGGCGCTGCGGCCGCGCGAGATGGAAGCACAGGTCCTGGACTCGATGGACCTCGAACGGGAGCGTGGCATAACGATCAAGGCACACGCAGTGCGGCTGTCCTACACTCCGGAGGGCGGCGAACCACACGTGCTCAACTTGATCGACACGCCGGGCCACGTTGACTTTTCGTATGAGGTGACCCGTGCGCTCACGGCTTGCGAAGGCGCGCTCCTTCTGGTTGACGCGTCTCAGGGCGTGGAGGCTCAGACCGTTGCGAACGCGTATCTGGCCGTCGACCAGAACCTCGAGATCGTGCCGGTGGTCAATAAGATCGATCTTCCTGGTGCCCAACCAGAAGAGACGATGCGTCAGATTGAGGACATCGTCGGGTTGGCGGCCGATGACACGATTCTCGCGAGCGCGAAGGAAGGTGATGGGACGCGTGCGATCCTCGACGCGGTCGTCGACCGCGTGCCTCCGCCGGCCGGGGATCCGGACGCGCCGTTCAAGGCGCTGATCTTTGATTCCTGGTACGATGCCTATCGCGGCGTCATTGTGCTGGTCCGGGTGATCGACGGGGCGATCCGGCCCAAGATGAAGGTCCGCCTCATGGCCCGAGGACAGGACTACGAAGTCGAACAGGTAGGCGTGTTCTCGCCAAAGTCCGAGGTCATGCCAGAGCTCGGTGCGGGTGAGGTCGGGTTCGTGATCGCCGGTATCAAGACGGTCAGCGACGCTCAGATCGGTGACACCCTCACCGAATCTAGCCATCCCACCTCTGAACCGTGCTCCGGCTTCGCGGAGATCAAGCCGATGGTGTTTGCCGGTCTGTACCCGGTCGAGGGACATCAGTATGCCGAGCTTCGGGAGGCCCTCGAGAAGCTGCGTCTGAACGACGCATCGTTCTTCTTCGAACCTGAAACCTCGGCCGCCTTGGGCTTCGGCTTCCGTTGCGGTTTCCTGGGGCTGCTGCACCTGGAGATCATCCAGGAGCGACTCGAGCGCGAGTTCGACATGGACCTGGTGACCACGGCGCCGGGCGTGCTCTATAGGGTGACGACCACTGACGGCAAGGTGTCTGAGGTCGACAGCCCGGCCAAGCTGCCTGACGCGGGGCAGATCGAGGCGCTCGAAGAGCCGGTGATCACCGCGATGATCCTCACGCCGGCGGACCACGTCGGTGGCATCTTGCAGCTGTGTCAGGATAAGCGCGGGATACAAAAGGGACTCGAGTATCTGGCGTCGAACCGCGTCATGATCACTTATGAGCTGCCGTTCAACGAGGTGGTCCTCGACTTCTACGACAAGCTCAAGACGCTTTCGCGCGGCTACGCGTCCCTCGACTACCATGTGACCGGCTATTGGACGTCGCCCCTGGTCAAGCTCGACCTGCTGGTCAACGAAGAGCCGGTTGATGCTCTGTCGGTGATCGCGCACAAGGACTCCGCCTACTCGCGGGGGCGGGCGCTCGCCGTGAAACTGCGGAAGCTCATTCCCCGGCAGATGTTCGAGGTGGCGATCCAGGCGACCGTCGGGGGGCGCATCATCGCCCGTGAAACCGTGAAGGCGATGCGCAAGAACGTGCTGGCGAAGTGCTACGGCGGAGACATCTCGCGAAAACGGAAGCTGCTTGAGAAACAGAAAGAGGGCAAGCGCCGTATGAAGCGGGTCGGAAGGGTCGAGATCCCTCAGGAGGCGTTCCTGGCGGTCCTGACGGTCGACAGCGAGTGAGCCACGATCCCATGTCCCCGCCCAAGACCACCGTCCGCGAGTATTTCGAGTCGATCCTGGTCGCGGTGATCTTGGCTCTGTTCGTACGAACCTGGGTGGTTCAGGCGTTCAAGATTCCCACCGGGTCGATGGAGGAGAACCTCCTGATAGGGGACCATCTGCTCGTCAACAAGTTCGCGCACGCGCCGACGGAGACCGGTGTTGAACGCGCGCTCTTGCCGATCGACGATGTCGAGCGCGGCGACGTGCTCGTCTTCAAGGGCGTGGAGGAGCCGGATCGTGACTTCATCAAGCGCGTGATCGGTCTTCCCGGCGAGACCGTAGAGCTGCGTCAGTCCCGCGTGTTTATCGATGGGAGGCCGCTCGACGAGCCCTACTTGGATTTGATGCGTCCAGAGGGGCGGATGCCGCCGGACATCCGTGGCACCTTCGGACCGCAGGTCGTCCCAGACGGGCACCTCTTCATGATGGGCGACAACCGCGGCAATTCTCAGGACAGCCGGTACTGGGGTCCGCTTCCGCTCGACTACATCAAGGGGCGAGCTTTCGTTCTCTACTGGTCCTACGAATCGGAATCGGCCTTCTACGTTGATACCGGATTTGGCGCGACGTTCCGCCGTCTGACGTCATCAATTACCCATTTCTTCACTCGTACCCGCTGGGAGCGGCTGCTGAATCAGGTGCCGTAGGCCCCCAATTCCTCAAGGTGCGACCCCGGGAACGGATCCTGCGCTAAACGTGGTCTGTGGCGCTGGGATGGGAGAGGACGGCCGCTGCTGGATTCAGTACGTACAGCTTTGAGATCAGCGGTTGTAGTTCTGGTCATCTACGCAGCCTGGCAGAATGCACCCGCCTACTGGTTGGCCGGAATGGTCGCTCTCTTCAGCGCCGCTCGGCGGGGTCCGAACAATGAGGTTCCGATCCTGACCATCGTCGCCCCTTCGGCGATGGCCACGTCGAGGTCGTGGCTCATTCCCATCGACAGCTGATCGAACCGGTCTGGTCGGTCGAGGGTTGGGAGGAGCTCCTGCCTGATGGTCGCCAGCCGGCGGAAGAACGGACGTGCCGTCTCTGGGTCTGACGACCTTGGCGGCAGCGTCATCAGCCCCCGTAGCTCGAGATACTGGCAGTCCTGGGCGGCGGCCACGAGTTGCAAGGCTTCGTCTTCCTTGGCGCCATGTTTGGTGGCCTCGCCGGCCAAGTCGACTTGAATCAACACCTGCGGTCGGCGGCCGGCCTCGCCAGACGCCCGATCGAGGCGCCGCAGGAGGTCTATGCTGTCTACCGAGTGGATCCAGTCGAACGCCGCCGCAGCCTTCCGTGCCTTGTTCGATTGCAGGTGTCCGATGAAGTGCCAGGTAACTGGGAGCGCGGCCGTGGCCACGCACTTCTCCAGCGCCTCCTGCACCTTGTTCTCGCCAAGGTCGTGCAGCCCCGCTTCGATCGCGGCCCTGACGTGATCGAGACCGAAGGTCTTCGAGACTGCGACCAGCCGGACGGCGTCAATCGGTCGTTCGGCCGCGGTCAGAGCCGCACGGATCCTCGCGTGGACCCCTGCAAGCCTGGTGGCAATGGTCTCGGCCAACTCCATTGTGCTGTGGGTGGCTAGCGCACGCGGTCGAGTCGGCGGCGTGCGTCATCGGCATGCTCGCCGTCCGCCGCTCCGGCCAAGTAGCGTCGCAGACTCTGGGCTGCGGCGTCGAGCTCCACCTGCTCCTCGTAGCTCAGGCCGAGCCAGTAGTACGCCTCATTGAGTGAGGTGTCGGTGCTGACCGCCAGCCTCAACTGGGCCACGGCGTCGGTGAGGTTGCGGCTCTCAAGGAACGCGATCCCGCGGGTCATCGCCTCCCGAGCCAGCGCCTGGTCGGCAGCCAGGGCCGCCATGGCGATCCGGTTGGCCGCGCTGCGTGTTTCGGCCACTAGATCGGCTCGCCCCTGTCGGCCGTAGACATTGGCCAGCCCGTAGTAGGCGGCGGCGTAGTCGGGGTTGACTTCGAGTGCGCGAATGAAGGCATCGGCCGCTTCGTTAAACCGTTCGAGCTGGCCGAGGGCGATTCCGATGTTGAAGTGACAGTCCACACACGAGGGAAGCAGTTGGAGGGCGGCCTCGAACTGCGCGATCGCCTCCTCGTAGTCCCCATCGCGATTCGCGCGCACCCCGGCGTCGAATGCGGCGGCCGATGCCTGATCGTCCCGAAGTCCTCGTAGCCACGGAGCTGCGGTGTCTCCCAGTTCCAGGACGAAGGCCACTTCGACAGTGCCGCCCGGCTGGACCAGGACGCGGAAGATTTTCCCACCGACGTCGCCCCGGTCCGCGGCTACGCTGTACTGTCCTGGCGGCACGCCCTCGAGCCGGAAGTGTCCTTGCTGGTCGGTGCGCGCTTCCTCGCGCACCGAGTCCCCGTTCAGGCTGACGAGGGCGACCGTCGCGTCGGAAAGGGGTTGGCCGGCGCGGCTCAGCACGCTGCCTCGGATCAGGCCGGTGGTCTGGGCCGTCGCCGCGGCAGATATACACAGCAACGTCAAGGTGACGACGGCCGCCGCGCTTCGGGCGCTTGGAGACCCCATCGACTCAGTCTACACCCGCCTCATCGAGAAAGCGGGACACCGACTCGACGTTCTGCACCACCGGCGACGGTGGTAAGGCGTCGAGGAACCGGCGGCCGTAGCTCTTGGTGTTTACCCGAGGATCGAGGATCGAAAGCACGCCACGATCCTGCCGGTGCCGGATGAGCCGACCGAGGCCTTGGAGCAGGGTCAGGATGGCGAGTGGTACCTGATACTCGTCGAACGGACTGCCGCCGTGTTTGGTGATCGCTTCGAGCCTTGCCGCGGTAATGGGGTCGCCTGGAGCGGCGAACGGGAGCTTGTCGATGATGACGCAACTCAAGGTATCGCCAGCCACGTCGACCCCCTGCCAGAAGCTTGAGGTGGCCAGGAGTACCGCATGAGGCGTGGTCCGGAAATCCCGGAGCAGCACCGACTTTGGGGCAGTCCCCTGAACGAGCAGTGGAAACCGGGTCAGGATGGCGAGCTGTTGGTGGACCTCACGCAGGTTCGCGTAGCTCGTGAACAGGACGAACGCCCGGCCGGCGGTGGTCTCGAGCAGGCGGTGGATCTCGTTCGTTGCCGCGGTCGTGAATCCAGCTTCACGCGGTTCGGGCATCTCACTGGGGAGATAGAGCACGGTCTGGCTGGCGAAGTCGAACTCGGAGGGGAGGCAGACCTCCATGGCGTCTCGAATACCCAGGCGTGACCGCTGGTAGTCGAATGAACCGTTGACGGCCAGGGTGGCCGAGGTCAGGACCGTTGTCTCCATCCGCTCGAGCAGGACCTCGCGGATGATGGTCGAGACGTCGACGGGCGAGGCGCGCAGGAATAGGCTGCGTCCCCGGCGTTCCAGGAAATACACATAGTCGTCATCCGAGGCGGCCAGCACGAAGTCCAGCTGGTCGGCGAGTTCGGTGGACCGTTTTGCGATCGCCCGCAGATCTTCGGTGAGCTCCGGGGCCAGCTGAATCGCCGCCTCGAGGCCGCGAAGCGTGCTCGCCAGTGTGCGGCCGGCTTCTGAGACGGGGGCGAGGAGCGTCGGGTCGAGTCGCGTGCGGTCCGCGGTCGGCAGGTGCTGGGTGATGGCGGCAAAGAAGCGCGTTGAGCGCTGTTCGACCCGGTCCAGGGCGGCCTGGATGGTCTGCTGATCATCGGTGTTGGTGCCCCCGGGAACGCCAGGTGGCTCCGGGGCTAGGTCCCGCTCAACAGATCGTCGACCATCACCGACTACCCGCTCGAGCCGGTGGGTGCTGACCGAGACACCGAAGTACTGAGTGGCGACGTCCTCGAGCTGGTGCGCTTCGTCTATTACTGCGTGGACGCAGGACGGGATGACCTCGCCGTAGGCTGATTGGCGGACCGCGGCGTCAGCACACAACAGATGGTGGTTGACGATAACCAGATCCGACTCGGCCGCCCGCTGTCTCATCCGGGTGATGAAGCATTCCTGGTGCTGAGGGCAGTCGGACCCGATGCAGTTGTCCGACGTTGCCGAGATGTCGCCCCAGAACGGGAGGTCGTCTGGCAGGTCCTCGATCTCGCTCCTGTCGCCGGTGTCGGTCTCGCTGGCCCATTCGGCGATCGTGTCGAGAAACGCCTCACTCCCAGTCGGCAGCAACGTCGCACCGCTCTTGTAATCATCGAAGCGGTGGAGGCAGAGGTAGTTGCTCCGCCCCTTCATGTAGGTGGCGGTG
>Ga0310344_10000093_pt1 | contig 71464 bp, 68 predicted proteins | sample HC15DNA20200_MG_FD_203801 | JGI IMG/M metagenome (GOLD analysis project Ga0310344, IMG submission 203801) | Marine microbial communities from station ALOHA, North Pacific Subtropical Gyre - HC15-DNA-20-200_MG | ecosystem: Environmental > Aquatic > Marine > Oceanic | place: Pacific Ocean: North... | reverse complement strand
TCTGGTATTCCTTGTCGGTCAGCGTCAGGGCAGGGGCGACGGTGATCGAGTCGCCGGTGTGCACGCCCATCGGATCGAGATTCTCGATCGAGCAGACGATGATGCAGTTGTCCGCCTTGTCGCGGACCACTTCCATCTCGTACTCCTTCCAGCCGAGCAGCGACTCCTCGATCAACAGCTCGTTGGTGGGCGAGGCTTCCAGGCCCCGCTTGCAGATGGTCTCGAACTCTTCCGGGTTGTAGGCGATGCCGCCGCCCGTACCGCCGAGCGTGAAGCTGGGGCGGATCACCGTGGGGAAGCCGACGTTCTTCTGTACGGCCCAAGCCTCGTCCATCGAGTGGGCGATGCCCGAGCGCGCCGAGCCCAGGCCGATCTTGGTCATCGCGTCCTTGAACTTCAGGCGGTCCTCGGCCTTGTCGATGGCCTCGGGCGTGGCGCCGATCAGCTCGACCTTGTACTTGTCGAGCACGCCGTTGCGCCACAGGTCCAGCGCGCAATTGAGCGCGGTCTGGCCGCCCATCGTGGGCAGGATCGCGTCGGGGCGTTCCTTGGCGATGATCTTCTCGACCGTGGGCCAGGTGATCGGCTCGATGTAGGTGACGTCGGCCGTGGCCGGGTCGGTCATGATCGTCGCAGGGTTGCTGTTGATCAGGATGACCTTGTAGCCTTCTTCGCGCAGCGCCTTGCAGGCCTGCACGCCGGAGTAGTCGAACTCGCAGGCCTGGCCGATGACGATCGGGCCGGCGCCGATGATGAGGATGGTCTGGATGTCTGAGCGCTTGGGCATTTTCTTCTCGAGATCTGGGCGGTCGCAGGGCGGCGGCCGCCTGTCAGGATGGATCGGTGGAGAGCAGCGGACGGTGCACGGGGGATGGGGGCCGGCGGGCGCCATGCGCGCGCCGGCCGCCGCTCACGCCTTGTGCTCGCCGATCAGCGCGATGAAGCGGTCGAACAGCGGCGCCACGTCACGCGGGCCCGGCGAGGCTTCCGGGTGGCCCTGGAAGCTGAAGGCCGGCGCGTCGGTCAGGGCAATGCCCTGATTGGTGCCGTCGAACAGCGAACGGTGCGTCACCCGCACATTGGCCGGCAAGGTCGCCTCGTCCACCGCGAAACCGTGGTTCTGAGAGGTGATCATCACCCGGCCATCGTCCAGGTCCTGCACCGGGTGGTTGGCACCGTGGTGGCCGTGGCCCATCTTCACGGTCTTCGCGCCGGCGGCCAGCGCCAGCAGCTGGTGGCCCAGGCAGATGCCGAAGGTCGGCACCTTGCGCGCCACGAATTCCTTGATCGCGGCGATGGCGTAATCGCACGGTTCCGGGTCGCCCGGGCCGTTGCTGAGGAACACGCCGTCCGGGTTCATCGCCAGCACCTCGGCGGCCGGGGTCTGCGCCGGCACCACGGTGACCTCGCAGCCGCGCTCGGCCAGCATGCGCAGGATGTTGAGCTTCACGCCGTAGTCGTAGGCCACGACCTTGTACTTCGGCGCCGCGCTGACGAATTCATTGCGGTCCAGGTCCAGCTGGCCCTCGGTCCACGGGTAGGCCTTGTCGGTGCTGACCACCTTGGCCAGGTCCATGCCCTTCAGCCCCGGGAACTTGCGCGCCGCTTCCAGGGCCTTGTCGACGTCGATGTCGTCGCCGGCCATCAGCGCGCCGTTCTGGGCGCCCTTCTCGCGCAGGATGCGGGTGAGCTTGCGGGTGTCGATGCCGGAGATGGCCACCACGCCGCGTGCCTGCAGCCATTGCGGCAGCGAGGCCTGGCTGCGCCAGTTGCTCGGGCGGCGCGGCACGTCGCGCACGATCAGGCCGGCCGACCAGACCTTGCGGGCCTCGTCGTCCTGGTCGGTGAAACCGGTGTTGCCGATATGCGGGTAGGTCAGCGTGACCAGCTGGCGGGCGTAGGACGGGTCGGTGACGACCTCCTGGTAGCCGGTCATGGCGGTGTTGAACACCACTTCGCCGACCGACAGCCCGGGGGCGCCTACGGATTCACCCTCGAACACGGTGCCGTCTTCGAGGACAAGGATTGCGGGTTGGGTCACGGGAATCTCGCTGTGGCTGCGGGGGACTCCGAGATGCACCGGCCAAAATCCGGTTGCAGCAAAGCGCGGACGCGGTGCTGGGGACCGGTCCGACGCTAGGTTCGGGCAAGCGGGAATTGTAGCGGCAAGCGCCCGGCACTGCCAGTGTGAATACGGAATGCCGCTATTCCATCACGGCGTTCCGTGCGCTGCGTTCAGCCAAGCAGATCGCGCACGCGATACAGCCCCGGCGCGCGCCCGTGCAGGCGCTTGGCCGCATGCAGCGCGCCACGGGCGAAGATGTCGCGGTTGGTCGCGCGGTGCACCAGCTCGATGCGCTCGCCCAGGCCGGTGAACTGGACCAGGTGCTCGCCGACGATGTCGCCTGCGCGCAGGCTGGCATAGCGCGGTTGCGCGCCACTGCCGGTGGCGGCCTCGCCCAGCGTGAGCGCCGTGCCCGAGGGGGCATCCTGCTTGTGGATGTGGTGCGATTCGACGATGTCGCAATCCCAGCCGGGCAGCGTGCCGGCAGCGCGTTCGACCAGATCGGCCAGCACCGCCACGCCCAGGCTGAAGTTGGATGCCCACACCAGCGGGATCTGCGTGGCCGCCTGCGCCAGCGCTTCGCGCTGCTCGGCCGCCAGCCCGGTCGTGCCGGACACCAGCGCCACCTTGCGCTGCACGCACAGCGCCAGCAAAGGAGAGAAGCCTTGCGGGAGGCTGAAATCCACCGCTACGTCGAACGCCGGCGCGCCTGCCAGCTCACTCGCCGCGAAATGCGGCACGCCATCGACCACCCGCTGCGAGGGCGCCCGCCCGACCACGGCGGCCACCACGTTCAGTGCGGCGTCTTCGGCGGCCAGTCGCAGCAGGGCCTGGCCCATGCGCCCGGAGGCACCGTGGATCAGCAACTTGAGGGGAGCGGTCGGCGTATTCATGGGCGCAGGCTAGCCGCTGCGATCAAAGCTGGGAAGAGCTGCGAGGTCCGCATGCGCCAGCGCCCCTGCCTTCTTCCGGCGGTGACACTCAGCCCGGCGCTGCGCCATGCAGGCGCTTGTCCCAGTTCTCCACCTGCCCCTGTGCCAGGCGACGCTCGAACAGCGTGCGCCAGGAGGGCACCAGCGGAAGCCGCAGCACCTCCTCCAACAGGGCAGGCTCGATGCCGCGGCGGTACAGCAGCTCCGCCAATCGCACCAGCGGCCAATGCGGATACGGCCGCTCCTTCAGCGCCAGGACATCGCCCGCCGCCACCTGCCCCGGCGCCAGCACCCGGTAGTACCAGCCGGTGCGCCCGGTGTCCTGCACACGCCGCGCCATGTCCGGCACGCCGAAGCGGTCGGAGAGCTTCCAGCACGGCTGCCGCAGCTGCGACACCTCCACCAGCGCGGTGCCGAGGGTGAAGCGATCGCCCAGGCAGACATCGGCCTCGGTCAGGCCGGTACTGGAGAGGTTCTCGCCGAACGCCCCGCCTGCGGCGAGCAACGGATGCTCGCCCAGCGCTTCGCGCCACGCGGCGTAATGATCGTGCGGATAATGGTGGATCGCCTTGTCCGGGCCGCCATGCACGCGCCGGTCACCCTGCTCGTCGCCGGCCAGGCCGAGTTCGCCCACCTGGACCGGCCCGTCCACCAGGCGCTTGTCGATCGCGCTACGGCTGCCGGGCCGGGTGAAATCCACGACCTTGCCGATGCGCACCTGTTCGATCCGTACGTCCACCGCCACCTCCCACCTTTCCTGGGTTGATTATGCGACCGCGGCAGCCATCGCGCCGGTGATTCGGGCATCACGCCAAGGTGCCTGCAGCGGCGCCGGGCCGACGAGCGTGGTGCCTTCGCCGTGTCTGCGCGATAGCGCGTCACCTGCGCGAAATCCGGCGTCAGCATCTCGCACGGCGCCTTGTCGTCCTGCTCGGCGAGCGCATGATCGTCCCGCGCTTAGGACACGCGTCCCCGCTGCGGAACATCGCCGGGAAAAGCCCTTAAGCTGTGGCGTCCCCCTCGGATCACCTCCATGCAGCTCAACGAACAACTCGTCCTCGTCACCGGTGCGGGCCGCGGCCTCGGGCAGGCCATCGCGCGCGCATTCGTCGCCCAGGGTGCGCAGGTAGTGATCAATTACCGCCGCAGCCAGCAAGCCGCCGAAACACTGGCCGGCGAACTCGGCGCCAAGGCGCTTGCGCTCGCCGCCGACGTGACCGACCCGGACGACGTGCAAGGCATGCTTTCCCGCGCACAGGCGCATTTCGGCCGCCCGGTGAGCACCGTCGTCAACAATGCGCTGGCCGACTTCTCCTTCAACGGCGACGCCCGCGCGCGCCCCGACAGCATCGGCTGGAGTGACTTCGCCGCCCAGTTCGAAGGCAGCGTGCGAGGCGCACTCAACACCGTGCAGGCCGCCCTGCCCGGCATGCGCGCGCAGCACTTCGGCCGCGTGGTGAACGTGGGCACCAACCTGTTCCAGAACCCCGTGGTGCCCTACCACGACTACACCGCCGCCAAGGCCGCGCTGCTCTCGCTGACGCGCACGCTGGCCGGCGACCTGGGTCCTGACGGCATCACGGTGAACATGGTCTCCGGGGGCCTGCTGCGCACCACGGATGCCAGCGCCGCCACGCCCGAAGCCGTGTTCGATTACATCGCCTCGGCCACGCCGCTGCGCAGCGTCACCACGCCGGCCGAGTTCGCCGATGCAGTGCTGTTCTTTGCCTCGCCGTGGTCCCGCGCGGTCACCGGCCAGAACCTGGTGGTGGACGGCGGGTTGGTGCGGGATTGAGGGGATTCAGCGCTTCGGTGGCGTCGGCCCGCAGCTGTCGCATCCCCCGCAGGCGCCTGCGTTGCCGCTGGCCGGCGGCGCCAGCCGGCGCCCCCATCGCTGTGCCAGCGGAGAGGAACGCCGCAGCAGCGCCAGCGCCAGCGCCGAGCGGGTGCGCCGCCAACTGTTCGGAAACTGCTTCTTCCACACCACGCCCGCGCTGACCACGGCGGCCAGCGCGATGACGAGATATTGCAGCCACAGGCCCATGGTCAGCCCGCTCCCATCGCCTTGGCCAGCTGGTAGGTGATCAGCGAGGCCACGTAGGCGAGCGCGAACAGGTAGGTGGCCGCCCACGCCATCTGCTTCCACGAGTTGGTCTCGCGCTTGATCGTCGCCAGTGTGGACAGGCACATGGGCGCGTAGATGTACCAGACCAGCAACGACAGCGCCGTGGCCAGCGACCAGCCATCGTGGATCAGCGGCGACAGCGCCTGGGCCGCGGCATCGTCGTCGGCAGCCGACAGCGCGTACACCGTCGCCAGCGACGACACTGCCACCTCGCGCGCGGCCAGGCCCGGAATCAGGGCGATGCAGATCTGCCAGTTGAACCCCAGCGGCGCGAAGACCGCCGTCATCGCATGGCCGATGCGACCGGCGAAGCTGTAGTCGATGGCCGGCAGCGTGGCGTCGGCCGGCGCGCCCGGGAAGGAAAGCAGTACCCACAGCAGGATGGTCAGCGCCAGGATGATGCCGCCCACGCGCTTGAGGAAGATCATGCCGCGCTCCCACAGCCCCAGCGCGAGGTCGCGCGGGTGCGGGATGCGGTAGGACGGCAGCTCAAGCAGCAGCGGATGCTCGCTCTTGTCGCGGCGCCACTTCTTCATCACCCACGAGACGATGAGCGCGCTGGCGATCGCCGCCGCGTACAGCCCGAACAACACCAGGCCCTGCTGGTTGAAGATGCCCCATACCGTCTTCTGCGGGATGAAGGCGCCGATGAGCAGCGCATACACCGGCAGGCGCGCCGAGCAGGTCATCAGCGGCGCGACGAGGATGGTCGCCAGCCGGTCGCGCGGGTCCTGGATGCTGCGCGTGGACATGATGCCCGGCACCGCGCAGGCGAAGCTGGACAACAGCGGGATGAACGAGCGGCCCGACAGCCCGGCGGCCGACATCAGCCGGTCGAGCAGAAACGCCGCGCGCGGCAGGTAACCCGATTCCTCCAGGGCCAGGATGAAGGCGAACAGGATCAGGATCTGCGGCAGGAACACGATCACCCCGCCCACGCCGGCGATGATGCCGTCGGTGAGCAGGCTGGTGAGCGGGCCTTCCGGCAGCACCGAGCCGACCCACGCGCCGAGCGCGCTGGTGCCGGCGTCGATCAGGTCCATCACCGGGGTGGCCCAGGCGTAAACCGACTGGAAGATCAGGAACATCAGCACGATGAACGTTGCCAACCCGAATACCGGGTGCAGCAGCCAGCGGTCCAGCGCATCGTCGATGCGGCTGGTGCGTTCGGGCATCTGTACCGCGGCGGCGAGGATCTGCCGCACCAGCGCGTGATAGTTGCCATCCTCCGGCGGCGTGGCGGCCGGTGCGGCCAGCTGCGGCGCCAGCGCGTCGATCTTCTCCACCAGCGCCTGCGCGCCATGGCGGCGCACCGCCACCGTCTCCACCACCGGCACGCCGAGCGCGTGCTCCAGCGCCTGCCGGTCGATGACGATGCCGCGCCGCTGCGCGGCGTCGACCATGTTCAGCGCCACGATCATCGGCCGGCCCAGTTCGCGCAGCTCCAGCGCGAAGCGCAGGTGCAGGCGAAGGTTGGTGGCGTCCATCACGCACACCAGTACGTCCGGCGCCGCCTCGCCCGGATAGAAGCCGCGGCACAGGTCGCGGGTGATCGCCTCGTCCAGGCTGGCCGGATGCAGGCTGTAGGCACCCGGCAGGTCCAGCACCGCGAACTCACGCCCGGACGGCGCACGCAGGTGGCCTTCCTTGCGCTCCACGGTGACGCCGGTGTAGTTGGCGACCTTCTGCCGGCTACCGGTCAATTGGTTGAACAGGGCGGTCTTGCCGCAGTTGGGATTTCCCACCAGGGCCAGGCGCAGCGGGGCGGCCACGGCGTTCATGCGACGCCCCCGTCCGCCTGCACCTGCACCCGCGCCGCTTCGCTGCGACGCAAGGCAAAGCGCGTATAGCCCACCTGCACGAGCAACGGTTCGCGACCCACCGGCCCGACCGCCACCACCTTCACCTCTTCCCCGGCGACGAAGCCCAGCTCGCGCAGACGACGCGAGATCGCATCATTCGCGTGGCGGTCTTGCACGGACTCGACGAGGGCAGGCTGGTGCAGCGGCATATCGGACAACGTCACGGAACGCCCTGTGGGGATAGGAATGGTTCTCAACTGTACCACGCGCCGCGCCGCGTCATGGCCGTCCCCACCCCGCTGGTTATCATGGATGCATCGTTCCAGGAGCGGGATGCCATGCACGAGGCGGTACTGTCGATCGAAGACGCGGCGGGGGTGCGCACGCTGTGCCTGCAGCGCCCGGCCCTGCACAACGCCTTCGATGCCCGGCTGATCGCCGAACTCACCGCCGCGCTGGAACAGGCCGGCCGCGACCCGGCCGTGCGCCTGGTGGTGCTGGCCGGCGCGGGCGCGTCTTTCTCGGCCGGGGCCGACCTGCAGTGGATGCGCGGCATGGCCCGCGCCAGCGAGGCGGAGAACCGCCGCGACGCCGAGGCCCTGGCGCGCCTGATGCGCACGTTGGACGAGCTGCCGCGCCCCACCCTCGCCCGCGTCCATGGCGCGGCCTATGGCGGCGGCGTCGGGCTGGTGGCCTGCTGCGACATCGCCATCGGCAGCGAGCAGGCCCGTTTCGGGCTGACCGAAAGCCGCCTGGGCCTGCTCCCCGCGGTGATCTCGCCGTACGTGATCGCCGCGATCGGGCCGCGCCAGGCGCGGCGCTGGTTCGCCAGTGCCGAGACCTTCGACGCGGCCACCGCGCAGGCCATGGGTCTGCTTCACCAGGTCGTCCCGGCCGCCGAGCTGGACGCGGCCATCGCCCGTCAGGTGCGCCTGCTGCTGGCGGCCGGCCCGCACGCCGTGGGTGCGGCGAAAGTACTGGTGCGCGAGGTCGCCGGTTGTCACGACCGCGACCGCCTGGACCACGACAATGCCGCGCTGATCGCCCGCTTGCGGGTGTCGGCCGAAGGCCAGGAGGGCCTGTCGGCCTTTCTCGACAAACGAACTCCGGCCTGGGTGCCGCAGGAGGATTGAATGCTCGACCACGTAGGCATCGGCTGCCGCGATTTCGCCGCCAGCCTGGCGTTTTACAAAGCCGCCCTGGCCCCCCTGCAGATGACGGTGGTGATGTCGGTGACCGCCGAACAGACCGGGGCCGGCGACCACGCCGGCTTCGGCCGCGACAAGCCGCTGTTCTGGATCGGCACGAAGGCGGACGCGGGCGGCGGCACCCATGTCGCCTTCGTCGCTGACACCCGCGCCCAGGTCGATGCCTTCCATGCCGCGGCGCTGGCTGCCGGCGGCCGCGACAACGGCGCCCCCGGGCTGCGGCCGCACTACCACCCGAACTACTATGGCGCCTTCGTGCTGGACCCGGACGGCAACAACATCGAGGCGGTCTGCCATCGCCCGTGACCGGGCCGGCACCAGGGACAGGAGCCCGCAATGAATGATTTCGTTCGCGTGGTCGAGGTCGGCCCCCGCGATGGCCTGCAGAATGAGAAGACCGCCGTCGCCACGGCGGACAAGATCGCGTTGATCGACCGTCTTTCCGCCACCGGACTGCGCACCATCGAGGCGACCAGCTTCGTCAGCCCGCGCTGGGTGCCGCAACTGGCCGACGCCGCCGAGGTCTACGCAGGCATCGACCGTCGCCCCGGCATCGCCTACCCGGTATTGGTGCCCAACGAACAGGGTTACGAGCGTGCGCGTGCCGCGGGGGTGGCCGAAGTGGCGGTATTCACCGCCGCCTCCGAAGCGTTCAACCGCGCCAATACCAATGCCGGCATCGACGAGTCGATCGAACGCTTCCGGCCGATCCTCGCGCGCGCGGCCATCGACGGGGTGAAAGTGCGCGGCTACGTTTCCACCGTGCTCGGTTGCCCCTACCAGGGTGAAGTGGCCGTGTCGGCGGTGGTCGACGTGGCCCGTCGATTGCACGCGCTCGGCTGCTATGAAATTTCGCTCGGCGACACCATCGGCGTCGGCACGCCCTTGAAGGCGCGGCGGATGCTCGCCGCCGTCGCCGGCGAGGTGCCGATGGCCGCCCTGGCCGTCCACTTCCACGACACCTATGGCCAGGCCCTGGCCAATATCGCCGCCTGCCTGGAAGAAGGCGTGCGGGTGGTCGACAGTGCGGTGTCCGGCGCGGGCGGCTGCCCGTACGCCCGGGGCGCCAGCGGCAATGTCGCCAGCGAGGATGTGGTGTATATGCTGCACGGCATGGGCATCGACACCGGCATCGACCTCCCTTCGCTGGCGGCCACCGGCCGCTGGCTGGCGGGCCTGCTTGGCCGCGAGACCGGCAGCAAGGCCGGCCGCGCGTTGGCGGCGACATGAACGCCGGCGCCCGTTCCGGCTCGGCGGATCCCGGTGTGGACATCACGCCGGCGGACACGCTGGCCGAGATCGAGCGCTTCCTCGCCGTCCACCCCGACGACCCCGCCGCCCCCCTGCTGGCGCGTTGCGCCGAAGCACTGCATTCCTCGCACATGCGCTACGAGGCGCTGTTCGATGCCGTGCCCGACCCGGTGAGCATCCTCAGCGAAACCGGCATCGTGCTGGACCTCAACAAGGCCGGCATCGCGGCCTACCAGCGCCCGCGCGAGGCCATCGTCGGGCAGCCGATCGAGCTGCTCAACCCGGACCTGCCGCGCGACCACCTCGACCCCGTGTGGGAAACCCTCAAGCGCGGCGAGACCTACGTCATCGAAGTCACCAACATGCGCGGGGACGGCAGCCGCTTCCCGGTGGAAGTGCACTCGGCCGGCTTCCACTTCGATGGCAAGCCCTGCATCGTGGCGGTGGCGCGCGACCTCAGCGGACGCTGGCAGGCCGAATCGCGCTACCGGCTGCTGATGGAATCCATCGACAAGGGCGTGGTGCTGTTCGACCACGACCGCCGCATCGTCTCGGCCAACCCGGCCGCGCACCGCATTATGGGCGTCACCGGCAGCGAATCGCTGGGCGACCTGCTGCAGCCGGACGACTGGGTGATCGTGGACCAGCACGGCCGCCACCTGCCGCGCGAGCAGTGGCCGATGAGCCGCGCATTCGCCGAAGGGCAGATCATCGCCAGCACCACGATGGGCCTGTACCACCGGCCGAAGGGACGGATGATCTGGATCTCGGTCACCTCCGTGCCGGTGTTTTCCACCGGCCGCGACCAGCCCGACCACGCCTTCGCACTGTTCTCCGACATCACCGAGCTCAAGCGCGACAGCGCGATCTTCGACCGGGCACAGTCGCTGGCGCACATCGGCGGCTGGGAGTGGAACCGCAGCCAGCAGCGCCTTTACCTCACCGAAGAGTCGCTGCGCATCCTCGGCCAGCCGGACGCGCCGCAGACCATGACCCAGCTGCTGGCCTGCCTGCGCGGGGACCACCAGACGCGGCTGGAAGCGGCGCTGATCGAAGCGGTCGCGCGCCAGTCCGGCTTCGAGCTGGAGTTGCAGGGCCAGCGTGGCGACGGGCACTCGTTCTGGGTGCGGATGATCGGCGAGGTGGAGAGCGGCGACCTGGCCTCCACGCGCATCGCCGGCACCTTGCAGGACATCACCGAGCGCAAGCAGACCGAGGAGACGCTGCGCATCCAGGCCCGCACCGACCCGCTGACCGGCATCATGAACCGCGACGCGGCGCTGAGCGATCTCGCCGCGCGGCTGTCCAACCCCACCCACGCCAAGGTCGCGGTGCTCTACATCGACCTGGACCGCTTCAAGACCATCAACGACGTGCTCGGCCACAACGCCGGCGACGAACTGCTGATCGAGGCGACCCAGCGCATCTCGCGCGCGGTGGGCACCGAAGGGCTGATCGCGCGTTTCGGCGGCGACGAGTTCCTGGTGGTTTGTGACACCCGCGACCTGGCCGACCAGCCCGAGCGCCTGGCGCAGGCCATCACCGAGGCCTTCGTGGCGCCCTTCCGCTTCGGCAAGGACGAGTTCTCCGTCACCGCCAGCATCGGCATCGCGCGCGCGCCGCAGGACGGCACGCGCCCGCAGCAGCTGATCCAGAACGCGGACATGGCGATGTACGACTGCAAGCGTCGCACCCGCAACGGCTGGCAGACCTTCAGCGCGGACCTGGCGCGCGCGCAGCAGGACCGCCTGCAGATCGAATCGCAGCTGCGCCGGGCCGCCGACCACGAGGAATTCCGCCTGGTCTACCAGCCGCAGGTGGACCTGCGGCACGGCCGGGTCGTGGCGGCCGAGGCGCTGATCCGCTGGCAGAACCACCAGCTCGGCGAGCTGCGGCCGGACCTTTTCATCAGCCACGCCGAAAGCACCGGCGACATCGTGCGCATCGGCCGCTGGGTGCTGCACGAGGCCTGCCGGCAGGTGCGCGAATGGCTGGACCAGGGCCTGGGCGTGGTGCGCGTGGCGATCAACGTCTCCTACCGCCAGTTCGTCGGCGAAGACCTGGCCGAGCAGGTGCGCGAGGCGCTCGCCGAGTTCGACCTGCCCGGCTCGGCGCTGGAGCTGGAATTCACCGAGCGCGTGCTGATCGAGGACGCGCCGTCCACCCTACAGACCTTCGCCGACCTGCGCGACATGGGCGTGGTGCTGACCATCGACGATTTCGGCGAAGGCTACAGCGCGTTGAACTACCTGCGCCGGCTGCCGATCCACGGGCTCAAGCTGAGCCAGCTGTTCGTGGAAGGCGTGCCGGGCAACCGCTCGGACGTGGCGGTATGCGAGGCGGTGTGCGGCATCGCCCGCAGCCTGGGGTTGGGGCTGGTGGCCGAGGGCGTGGAGTCGGAGGCGCAGCGGCAGTTCCTGCTCAAGCTCGGGGTGCCGGTGGGCCAGGGGTTCCTGTTCGCGCCCGGCCTGCCGCCCGACGAATTCGCCCGCCGCCTGGAAGAACTGCAGCTGCCCCAGCTCACGCCTTGATGCCGCGCAGCACGGCGCCGGCAGGGCTTGGGCTAGAATCGCGCTTCTTTGTTTCCGGACTTTTCCTTCCTCATGCAGCCTGAATCCGTACGCGCGATCGTCACTGGCGGCGTCTCCGGCCTGGGCCTGTCGGTGGCCGCGCGCCTGGTCGCCGAAGGCGGCCGCGTGGCGCTGTTCGACGTCAACGACGACAAGGCCGCCGTGGCCGTGGCGCAGCTCGGCGAAAACCACGCCCGCTACTTCCGCACCGATGTCACCGACGAGGCGCAGGTCGCCGCGAACGTGGCCGAAGCGGCCGCCTTCCTTGGCGGCCTCAACACGCTGGTCAACTGCGCCGGCATCCTCGGCGCCGGCCGCGTGCTGGGCAAGGAAGCGCCGATGCCGCTGGCGACCTTCCGCAACACCGTGCTGGTCAACCTGGTGGGCAGCTTCAATGTCGCCAAGGCCGCGGCCGACGTGATGCAGCACAACGCCGCCGGCGAAGACGGCGAGCGCGGGGTGATCGTCAATACCGCCTCCGTGGCTGCGTACGAAGGCCAGGTCGGCCAGGCCGCCTATTCCGCCTCCAAGGGCGGCGTGGTCGGCATGACGCTGCCGATGGCACGCGAACTGTCGCGCTTTGGCATCCGGGTGATGACGATCGCACCGGGCATCTTCTGGACGCCGATGGTCGATGGCATGCCCGAGGCGGTGCAGCAGTCGCTGTCGGCCTCCATCCCGTTCCCCTCGCGCCTGGGCCAGCCGGACGAGTTCGCCGACACCGTCGCCTTCATCCTGCGCAACCGCTACCTCAACGGCGAAACCATCCGCCTGGATGGCGCCGTGCGCCTGGCGGCCAAGTAACCCCTGTTCCTCCCTCCAAGAATTCCTGACATGAAAGCCAACGACATCAAGAAGGGCAACGTCGTCGAATACAACAACGGCGTGTACCAGATCCGCGACATCGAGCGCAGCTCGCCGCAGGGCCGCGGCGGCAACGTGCGCTTTCGCTTCATCATGTACAGCGTGCCGGGCGGCACCAAGCTGGACGCCAGCTTCGATGCCGACGACAACCTGACCGAGGTGGAACTGCTGCGTCGCCAGGCCACGTTCTCCTACAAGGACGGCGAGGCGTTCGTGTTCCTCGACGACGAGGACTACACCCCGTACACGCTGGATGCCGACGTGATCGGCGATGACGCCGGCTATATCACCGACGGGCTCACCGGCCTGTACGTGCAGGTGATCGACGACCAGCCGGTGGCGGTGCAGATGCCGCAGCACGTGACGCTGGAAGTGGTCGACACGCCGCCGGAACTGAAGGGCGGCACGGCGACCAAGCGGCCCAAGCCGGCCAAGCTCAACACGGGCATCGAGATCATGGTGCCGGAGTACATCACCAACGGCGAACGCATCCTGGTGAACACCACCACCGGCGAATTCGGCGGGCGCGCGGACTGAGTCCGGGAACGGGGGCGGGCAAGCGCCCGCCCCACGTCACAACTCCACGAAGCGCTGGATCTTGCGGGCGAGCCAGCCGCTGAACACCAGCGGCGCGTCCAGTGCCGACACGCAAATGCAGGGAACACCCGGCGCGGTCACCGGCTGGTGTTCGATCTCGTGGTCCAGGTCGGCCATGTCGCCCGGTGCGAACTGGCCGAGCGCATCGTGGTAGGCCCCCTGCAGGATCTGCGTCAGCTCGCTGCGGCCGTGGCTGTGCATCGGCAGCGACTTACCCGGCGCGATCTTCAGCATGATCAGCTCCGGCATTCCCGCCGCGCGCAGGCAATGCACGCCCGGCGCCATCCAGCGCCAGCGCAGCGCACGATAAGACGTGCCGAAATACGGATGCAGGCTCGCCGGCAACGTGTCGGCGTCCACGGCCGGCGGCGGTGCGGCCACCCGCGCGGCCGGCGTCGCCACCGGCGCTTCCAGCTGCGCAAGCATGCGCTCGCGCAACGCCTCGCGCCGGGTGCCGGCATAGGTGTCGTGATGGGCCTGCTCCAGCAGCACCGCGCCGATGGCTTCGGCCTCGCCGAGCTGGCGCCGGCAATGCGCGCACTGCGACAGGTGGGTGCTGGCCACCACCGCGAGCGCGGGCGAGAGCGCGCCCGCCGCAAAGGCCACCAGGGTCGACTCGTGCAGGTGATGGTGGGGGTTCATGCCTGCCCCCCGATGCGTGCCTGCAGCCGCAGGAAAGCCCGGCGCAGGTGCGATTTCACCGTGCCCAGCGGCATGTCGAGCGCCGTGGCGATTTCGTGCTGGCTCTTGGCCTCGAAATAGGCCATGCGCATCAGCCGCGCCTGCACCGCGGGCAGCTCGTTGATGCGCTGGCGCAGGCGCGCGTGGTCGGCGAACTGTTCGGCGCTGGAGCCGGCCTCCGGCACGTCAAGCGCGGCGGCGCACTCGACCACCTCCTGCGCATGCCGCCACGCCTGCTCGTGGCGGACGCGGTCGATGTGGAGATTGCGCGCGATGCGGAACAACCAGGTGCTCAACGCACTGCGCGCGGGGTCGAATTGCGCTGCGCGCTGCCACAACCGCAGCAGGCTCTCCTGCGCCAGCTCCTCGGCCATGCCCTCCGGCGCGCCCAGCCCGCGCAGGTACACGCACAACCGCGGCATGAAATGGTCGTAGATGCGCATGAAGCCTTCGCGGTCGCGCAGCCGGGCCACCGCATCGATGTCCTGCGCCCAGTCCCTGGACTCGTTCGTCGATGGAGCGGAGCTGGACATGATCCGGGCGGCCTCGAAGGCGTTGGGCGCGGGGTGGCGGGAAGGAGGGTACATCGCGGGCGGGTGCAGGGGAGGGAAAGAGTCTTCCCGCTATACGGGCCGGCGGACGGAATGGATGCAGCGACGGCAGGTGCATCCATTCGCCGGCCCGGCCCGTAAAGGAGGACAACAGCGCACCCGAGATCCCCATGGCCCGTCCTACCCCCGCCGTCCCCCACCGCAGGCCCCTGCCCCGGTTCCTGCGGCGATGGATCGACACGGCCGACATCGACCTGCATGCCGACGCCGCCGCCAGCGCCGACGACCGCCGCATCGACTGGGCGCGCGCCGTGCCGTTCCTCGTCCTGCACCTGGGTTGCCTGGGCGTGCTCTGGGTGGGCGTGTCCTGGACCGCGGTGGCGGTGGCCGCCGCGCTGTATGCATTGCGCATGTTCGCGATCACCGCGTTCTACCACCGCTACTTCTCGCATCGCACCTTCCAGGCGTCACGGGGCGTCCAGTTCGTGTTCGCGGTGATCGGCGCTGCGAGCGTCCAGCGCGGCCCCCTGTGGTGGGCCGCGCACCACCGCCACCACCATCGCCATGCCGACCAGCCCGCCGACCCGCATTCGCCGCGCGCACGCGGATTCTGGTGGAGCCACATGGGGTGGTTCCTCACCCGCGAGGCGTTCCGCACCGACCTGCGCCGCGTGCCCGACCTGGCCAGCTACCCCGAGCTGCGCTGGCTGGACCGCTTCGACACCGCCGTGCCGCTGGCGCTGGCCGCCGGGCTCTACGCGCTGGGCAGCCTGCTCGCGCACGTGGCGCCGCAGCTGCACACCTCCGGGCCACAGCTGCTCGTGTGGGGCTTCTTCGTCTCCACGATCGTGCTGTTCCATGCCACGGTGACGATCAACTCGCTGGCGCACCGCTTTGGCCGCCGCCGCTTCCAGACGCGCGACGACAGCCGCAACAACTTCTGGCTGGCGCTGCTGACCTTCGGCGAGGGCTGGCACAACAACCACCATTTCTACCCGGGCACCGTGCGCCAGGGCTTCCGCTGGTGGGAGATCGACCTGACCTGGTACGGGCTCCGGCTGATGGCGGCGATGGGGCTGGTGCGTGGCCTCAAGCCGATCCCGGACTGGGTACTGGCCAAGGCGAGGCACTGACATGCGCATTGCCGTGGTGGGTTCGGGCATCGCCGGGCTGGCCAGCGCATGGTGGCTGCAGCAGCGGGCGCACGACGTCACGCTGTTCGAGGCCGGCGACCATTTCGGCGGCCATACCCATACGCACGAGATCGAGGTCGAGGGCCAGCGGCTGGCGGTCGATACCGGCTTCATTGTCTTCAACGAGCAGCACTATCCGCTGCTGAGCGCGTTGTTCCGCACCCTCGAGGTGGCCTCGCAGCCCACCACGATGAGCTTCTCGGTGCACAGCGAGCGCTCCGGGGTGGAGTACAACGCCACCTCGCTGGCCGGCCTGTTCTGCCAGCGGCGCAACCTGGTGTCCCCGCGCTTCTGGGGCATGCTCGCCGACCTGCGCCGCTTCTACCGCGATGCGCCCGCCCTGCTGCAAGGCCACGACGAAGGCCCGACGCTGGGCGATTACCTGCGCGAGCAGCGCCACGGCGAGGCATTCGTCGATGAGCACCTGCTGCCGATGGCCTCGGCACTGTGGTCCTCGCCCACCGATCGCGTGCGCGATTTCCCGGCGCGTTACCTGGTGCAGTTCATGGCCAACCACCAGATGCTGCAGGCCACCGGGCGCACGCCGTGGCGCGTGGTGCAAGGCGGCTCGGCGCGCTATGTCGATGCCCTGCGCCGCCGGTGGCGGCTGCACGAACGACTTGGCTGCCCCGTGCATGGCGTGGAACGGCATGCGCATGGCGTGCGGGTGCACAGCGCGGCGGGACGCGAGACCTTCGACCAGGTCGTGCTCGCCTGCCACAGCGACCAGGCCCTGGCGCTGCTGGCCGACGCGGATGCGGTAGAGCACGAGGTGCTCGGCGCGATCCGCTACCAGCCCAACGAGGTGCTGCTGCATACCGACGCCCGCGTGCTGCCGCGGCGGCGGCAGGCCTGGGCGGCCTGGAACGCCCACGTGCCCGCCGACCCCGCGGCCGCCTGCACGGTGAGCTACTGCATGAACCTGCTGCAGGACCTGCCGGTGCGCACGCCGCTGATCGTCACCCTCAACCGCAGCGGCGACGTCGATCCCGGCCGGGTCCTGCGCCGCCTCCACTACGCCCACCCGCTGCACGACCACGCCATGGTGCGCGCCCAGCAGCGCTGGAACGAGGTGCAGGGTCGCCGCCGGACCTGGTTTGCCGGCGCCTACTGGGGCTGGGGTTTCCATGAAGACGGCATCCGCAGTGCCCGCCGCGTGGTGGATGCCCTGGAGGCGCGGTCCACCAGCGATTGCGAGCAGGCGGTGCCGGCATGAACGCCAGCGCGCTCTACTTCGGCCACGTGGTGCATCGACGGCACGTGCCGCACGCGCATGCGTTCCGCTACCCGATCGCCCAGCTGTGGCTGGACCTGGACGAGGTGGACCATGTCTTCGACCGTCGTTGGCTGTGGTCGGTGGGCAGGCGCAACCTCGCCGAATTCCGCCGCAGCGACTATCTCGGCGATCCCGCCCAGCCGCTGGCCGAAGCCGTGCGCGCACAGGCCCAACGCGCGCTCGGGCACCGGCCCGCGGGGCCCATCCGCCTGCTCACGCATCCACGCTATGCCGGCCATGTATTCAACCCGGTGAGCTTCTACTACTGCTACCAGCCCGATGGCGTGGCGCTGGACTGCATCGTGGCCGAGATCACCAACACGCCCTGGCGCGAACGCCATGCCTACGTGCTCCCGGTGGAGACCGCCGATGCCGCCGGCGCGGTGCTGCGCTGGCAGTTCGCCAAGACCTTCCATGTTTCGCCGTTCCTGCCGATGGATTGCGCCTACGAATGGCGCTTCACCCCACCGGGTGAACGCCTCTCGGTGCACATGCAGGTCTGGCGCGAGGGACAGCGCCAATTCGATGCCACCCAGTCCATGCACCGCCGCCCGCTCGACGGCCGCGGGCTGGCCCGCGTGCTGGCGCGCTATCCCTTGATGACGTTGCAGGTCATGGGCGCGATCCATTGGCAGGCACTGCGCCTGTGGCTCAAGCGCACGCCCGTGTACGACCACCCTACCCTCGCCCGGAAATCACCATGAACCAGATCACGTCCTCCCTGGCCGCGGCCAGCCCCTCCGCGCTGGAACGGTTCCTGCGCGAGCGCCTGCTGCGGCAACTGGCGCCGCTGCGTGGCGGCAGCCTGCGGGTGCGCGATGCCCTTGGCGAAGTGCTGCTGGGCGACCCGGCCGGGGAACTCCAGGTCGGGGTGACCATCGATTCCCCCGCCTTCTATCGCAGCGTGGCCGCACAGGGCAGCGTGGGCGCCGGCGAGGCCTACATCCGCGGCGACTGGTGGTGCGATGACCTGGTGGGCCTGGTGCGCCTGCTGGTACGCAACCGCGACCTGCTCGACGGCATGGAACGCGGCCCGGCACGCCTGGGTGGCTGGCTGCTGCGCGGCTGGAACCGCTGGCGCCGCAACACCCGCGCCGGCAGCCGCCGCAACATTGCCGCGCATTACGACCTCGGCAACGACTTCTTCTCGCTGTTCCTGTCGGCGGACCTGATGTACTCCTCCGCGCTGTTCGCCCGCGAGGACGAAAGCCTGGCCTCGGCCTCGTTGCGCAAGCTCGAGCGGATCTGCCGCCAACTGCGCTTGCAACCGGGCGACCGGGTGATCGAAATCGGCACCGGCTGGGGCGGCTTCGCGCTGCACGCGGCCGGCCATTACGGCTGCCACGTCACCACCACCACGATCTCCGCCGAACAATATGCGCTGGCATGCGAGCGCGTGGCGGCCGCCGGGCTGCAGGACCGCGTCACCGTGCTGCAGCAGGACTACCGCGACCTGCAAGGCGAATACGACAAGCTGGTCTCGATCGAGATGATCGAGGCCATCGGCGCGGCGTACCTGGACACGTATTTCGCCACCCTCGGCCGCCTCCTGCGGCCCGGCGGGCTCGGCCTGCTGCAGGCCATCACCATCGAGGACCACCGCTACGAGCAGGCGCGGCGCAGCGTGGACTACATCAAGCGCTTCGTGTTCCCCGGAAGCTTCATCCCCTCACTGCACGCGATGCTGTCGGCCAAGACGCGCGCCAGCGACCTGCAACTGATCGACCAGCACGACTTTGGCCAGTCCTATGCCTTGACCCTGCGCGCCTGGCGCCAGCGCTTCCTGTCCCAGCTGCCGGCGGTGCGCGCGCAGGGCTTCGACGAATCGTTCATCCGTTTGTGGGATTTCTATCTCGCCTACTGCGAAGGCGGCTTCCTGGAGCGGGCCATCGGCGTCTCGCACTTGTTGCTGCGGCGTCCCGGCGACGTCGTCGCGGCGACCGACGAGGCCGGCTGAGATGCACGCGTTGGGTTGGATCGCGGCGGGCGCGATGGTGATGATGGCTGCAGGCTGGGCCTGGCAACGGCGGCATCGCAACATCGGCATCGTCGATGCGCTGTGGGCGTTCGGCGTGGGCGCCAGCGCCGGGGTATTCGCGATCCTCGGCGAAGGTGCGCGGGTACCGCGGATCGCGCTGGGCCTGTTGGGCGGGCTGTGGGGACTGCGACTGGCCCTGCACCTGTGGCGCCGCGTGCGCGGCGAGCCGGAAGACGGCCGCTATGCGCATCTGCGCCAGCACTGGCACGGCCACCAGGGAAAGATCTTCGGCTTCTTCATGGCGCAGGCGCTGCTCGTGGTCCTGTTCGCGCTGCCGTTCGCCGCGGTCGCCGCCAATCCCCGCGAAGGATTCACCGGCTGGACGCTGGCCGGCGCACTGGTCTGGCTGCTGGGCGTCGCCGGCGAGTCTCTCGCCGACCGCCAGCTCGCGCGCTTCCGCGCCGATCCGCAGCATCGCGGCAAGACCTGCCGCACCGGCCTGTGGCGCTACTCGCGGCACCCCAACTACTTCTTCGAATGGCTGCACTGGTTCGCATACGTCGCCTTCGCGGTGGGATCGCCCCTGGCCTGGCTGGCATGGAGCGGGCCGCTGGTGATGTACGTGTTCCTGCGCTGGCTCAGCGGCGTGCCTTTCACCGAACAGCAAGCGCTGCGCCATCGCGGCGAGGACTACCGCCAGTACCAGCGCGTCACCCCGATGTTCTTTCCCTGGCCGCCGCGCGCCGCCCCTTCCCCACCGGAGACCTCCGCATGAACACCGCCCTGTTCCCACCGCTCGCACCGGACGTCGCCCCGGGCCTGACCGGGCTGGCCGAACGCGGATGGTTGCCCGATACCGTGCTACGCGCCGGCATCCGCCGCCTGTGCGCACAGCGGCTGCGTGCCGAGACCGAAGGCGGCCTCCAGGCGCAGTCCCGGCGCGAGGCCGCTGGGCTGGCCGCGCTGGCAACCAGCCCGCTGGCGTTGCACGTGGACGCCGCCAACCGCCAGCACTACGAAGTGCCGGCGGCGTTCTTCCAGGCCTGCCTGGGACGCCGCCTGAAGTACAGCAGCTGTTATTACCCCACCGGCCAGGAGACGCTGGACGAGGCCGAAGACGCCATGCTCGCGCTGTACGGCGAGCGCGCCGGCCTCGCGGACGGCCAGGACATCCTGGAACTGGGTTGCGGCTGGGGCTCGCTGACGCTGTGGATGGCCGAACGCTTCCCGAACGCGCGCATCACCGCCGTTTCCAATTCGCACAGCCAGCGTGTCCACATCCAGTCGCGCTGCCAGGCGCTGGGCCTGGACAACGTGCGGGTGATCACCTGCGACGTGAACCAGTTGGTGCTCGAAGCCCGCGCCTACGACCGCTGCGTTTCGGTGGAGATGTTCGAGCACATGCGCAACTACGACACGCTGCTGGGCCGCATCGCCGGCTGGCTGCGTCCGCACGGGTTGCTGTTCGTGCACATCTTCGTGCATCGCACGTTGCTGTACCCGTTCGAGACCGAGGGCGAGGACAACTGGATGGGAAGGCACTTCTTCACCGGTGGCTTGATGCCGGCCGCCGACACCCTGCTGCATTTCCAGCGCGACCTGGTGCTGCAGCAGCGCTGGCTGCTCGACGGCGGCCACTACGCACGCACCGCCAACCATTGGCTGGCCAACCAGGACCGCCATCGCGACACGCTGATGCCCGTGCTGCGCCAGACCTACGGCGAGGCCGCCGCGGCGCTGTGGTGGCAGCGCTGGCGCATGTTCTGGATGGCCTGCGCCGAACTGTTCGGTTACGACCAGGGCCGCCAGTGGGGCGTTGCCCACTATCTGTTCCGTCCACGCTGAGGAGGCGGCCATGCGTTCGCTGATCCGGATGTTCCCGCTGCTGGGCCTGCTCGCCGGCCCCACCGCCTGCGGCGGCCCCGCGCAGGCACCGCTGCCCCGCGTCGCGCAGGTGGACGTGCCGCGCTTCATGGGCGACTGGTATGTCATCGCGCATATTCCCTCGTGGCCCGAGCGCGATGCGGTCGATGCGGTGGAGTCCTACGCGCTGCGTCCGGACGGTCGCATCCAGACCACCTTCACCTACCGGCGCAAGGATTTCGCCGCGCCGCTGAAGACGATGCGCCCGATCGGCAGCGTGGATGAAGGGGGCGGTGGCGCGCTGTGGCACATGCAGTTCGTCTGGCCGATCCGCGCCGAGTACGTGATCTCCTGGCTCGATGCCGACTACCAGCAGACCATCGTGGCACGCAGCAAACGCGACTATGTGTGGTTCATGGCACGCACCCCGCAGGTGTCCGAGGCGGATTACCAGCAGGCCGTGGCCCGCATCGCCGCGCTGGGCTATGACGTGGGCAAGCTGCGCCGCGTGCCGCAGTCCATGCGCGCGGCTACGGCGCCGCGTCCGCCAGGGCCCTGAGCCGTTGCCGCAGGAGATCGAGGTTCGCCTCGATCTCCTGCCACTGCACGCGTTGGCTCGCGGGCAGCGCGGCCCTGGCCTGCGCGCGCAGGGCCGGCCAGCCTTCGGCCAGCCGCCAATTGCGTGTGGCCAGGCGTTCGACGACGGCGGAACGTTCGGCGGCCTGCGGCAACCCGTAGCCGGGCACGCCGTCCAGCAGCGCCGCCGGTTGCGCCAGCACGCCGGCATCGGCGAGCAGGTCGCGTACCTGCCCGCGCGCCCGCATGGCTTCCCCGTCGTGCTGCCCGAGGCGTCGCTTGAGCCAGTCGCGGGCCAGCAGTTCCTGTCGCCGCTGCGCCGCCTGTTCCAGCAACAGCAAGGCGGCGGTGGCACGCAGGTCCGCCTGGGCCATCCAGGGCGCGCGACTGCGCGCCGGCAGGTCCAGCCATGCGTGCGCCGACTCGGCCGGCAGTGGCAGCGCGCGGCGGGCGACCTGGAACATCGCCTCGTAGCGTGACTGCGCGGAAGCGAAGTAGTAGCCCTGGCGCTCGGCGGCAGCGCGGTCGGCCTGTGCGCTGCCGTCGGCCAGGCCACTGCGCTCCAGCGCCGCCAGCAGCCCCTTCGGCGTGATGCCACGCCAGTGCAGCCGCGTACCGATCCGCGGGTCGGCGTCACGCAGCAGCTTCCAGGTTTCCACTGCGCAGTTGTTGCCGATGAAGGCATAGCGCCCGTCGTAAGCCCAGTGCAGTTGGGCGGCCCGCGCCAGCACGGCGTCGATGGCGTCGCGGTCGAGCGTGAGCGGGATCGAGGCCAGGCTGCGCAACTCGACCTGGGTGTATTCGTCGATCACCTGCTCCAGCGGCAACACGAACAGGCGCGAGGGATAGCCGCCGGTCAGGCCGCGCCAACTGGAAATTTGCACGTCATCGACGAACGCGCGGAACGACAGCACGCGGTGCCAGGCCAGGTCCAGCCGGCAGTCCGGCCCCGGTACGCGGCCCGGTGCGCAGATCACCAGCCGCAACATGCTGTGGCCCCAGCGGCTCATTGGAACGTCGTTGCCTTCGGCGAACAGGTAGTCGATGGCGTAGACCCGCGACGGATCCAGCGACAACCATCCCAGTTGCCCGTCACCGCCCTCGCCCTGCAACAGCGGCATGAGCGGCCCGCATGGCACCTGCGCGGCGCGTGGCGGGCCGATGCGCGAACGGAACCACGCCGCGAGCGCCGGGCGGCGGCAGGCGTAGTCCGCATCGAGGACGTAGTGTTCGAGGTTCACCGCGACGAACTCGCGCGGGTCGGTCAGTTCGTACGTATCCGGGCTGCGTCCGCGCATCGCGTTCGCGCCGCGCCCGGGCAGCAGGCGCCGTTGCGGCCAGCCGGCGAGATCCCGCAGCCGTGGATCGCGCGACAACCCGCCGTGCGGGCTGCGATCGAGCACATGTGCCAGCTCATGGATCAACGTCGCCAACGCCAGGCGTGCCGCCGGATCGTGATCGGGATCGGCCGTCCCCCCCGACCACGGTGCCAGCAGGCGACGGTCGATGCGGATGTGCGTGCCGAAGGTGCGTCCACCGACATGCGCCGGCAGATCATCGCGCGGTTCCACTGCCAGCCCGGCCGGCAGGGCCTGCCACCAGGTTTCGGGCAGGCGCGCGTGCGCGGCGTGGAGCAGCCGTGCCGCTGCGGCGTCGTCATTGGATGCGCCGGCTGCGAGGGCCGGCATCGCCAAGGCCAGCCAGGCCATGCCCCGCCAGCGCCATGGACGGCGTGGGCGCGGCACCCGGCCGCGCGGGATCACAGCGCGAGCAGGCGCCGCGCCAGGGCCAGGTCGTCGGCCTGCACCGCGCCGCTGTCGCTTGCGCGCAGCTGCCGCAGCGCCGCTTCCAGGCGCGCGCTGCGCAGCTGGCCGTCGCTGGCGACAAAAGCCGCTGCGTCGTCGCGTGCGGCCATCAGTACCTTGTCATCGCCCGAGGTGCTGCCCGAGGACGCCGAGGAACCGGCCGAGGACGCACCGGCGGAAGTACCGGCAAAACTGCTGGCCAGCGCACTCGCCGGCAGGATGAACAGGGCGCAGAGCAGGAGCGGACGGATCATGGTGCGTGGCGAGGCGTGGGGATCGATGGGCGCAAGCGTAACCGCACGACGCGAAGGCGTCGATGCGCTCAAGCGTCGAACAGCTTGCCGGGATTCAGCAGCCCCTTCGGGTCGAACACCTGCTTCACCCCCCGCATCAGGGCGATTTCCGCCGCGCTGCGCGTGCCTTCCAGGTATGGCTTCTTGACCAGCCCGATGCCGTGTTCTGCCGAGATGCTGCCGTCGAACTCGGCCAGCACCTGCGCCAGCAGCTTGGTGACGTGCTCGCAGGCGGTGATGAATTCCGCATCGCCATAGCCGTCGGGCTTGAGCACGTTGATGTGCAGGTTGCCATCGCCGATGTGGCCGAACCACACCACTTCGAAATCCGGGTAGGCCTCGCCCAGCAGCGCCTGCGTGCGCTCCAGGAACGCGGGCATGGCCGAAATGCGCACGGAGATGTCGTTCTTGTAGGGTTTGTAACGCGCCACCGCTTCGGTGATGCCCTCGCGCAGGCGCCAAAGCTGCTGGGCCTGGGCCTCGCTCTGGCTGATCACCCCGTCCAGCACCCAGCCCTGTTCCATGCAGTCCTCGAAGGCGGCCAGCGCGGCGGCCTCCTGCGCCTCGTCGCCGGCGGCATATTCGGTCACCACGTAGAAGGGATACACCTGGTCGAACGGTGCCTGCGCGCCATGCGCCAGCACGTGGCCCAGCGCGCGGTCGGTGAAGAATTCGAACGCTTCCAGGCGCAGCCGCGCGCGGAAGGCGGAGAAGACCTGCATCAGCACTTCGAACGAAGGCAGCGCCAGCAGCATCACGTTGGCCGGCGGCGGTGGTTCGGTCAGCCGCAGCGTGGCCTCCACGACGATACCCAGCGTGCCTTCCGAGCCGACCAGCAGCTGGCGGAAATCGTAGCCGCTGGAATTCTTGACCAGCGCGCGGTTGAGGTCGAGCACCTCGCCGGTGCCGCTGACCACCTTGAGCCCGGCGATCCACTCGCGCGTGTTGCCGTAGCGGATTACCCGGATGCCGCCCGCGTTGGTGGCGATGTTGCCGCCGATGGAGCACGAGCCGCGCGCGGCAAAATCCACCGGATAGATCAGCCCCTGCTCCAGCGCGGCGTTGTGCACGGCCTCCAGCACCATGCCGGCCTGGACGGTGAGCGTGCGGTCCACGGCGTTGAAATCCAGCACCTGGTTCATGCGCTCCAGGCTCAGCACCAGCTCGCCGTTGGCCGCCACCGCGCCGCCGGACAGGCCGGTGCGCCCGCCGGACGGGACGATCGCCACGCCCTCGGCGTTGGCCCACCGCACGATGGCCTGCACCTCGGCCACCGAGGCGGGCAGCGCGATGGCCAGCGGCGCGGGCGTCCAGCGCCGCGTCCAGTCGCGGCCGTAATGTTCCAGGTCGGCCGGGTCGGTCTTCAGGCGCAGGCCATGGACGGCGCGTTCCAGCGAGGCGATGCGGGGGTCAGTCATCGTCGATGCGGCAAGAAAGAAAGCGTGACAGCCTGCCAGCGCGGCGCGATGGCGTCCAGCCGCGCGAACGGCGAGGCTTCGATACAGCTGAAACCATTGCGCGACAAGGGCTTGCACGATGTGGCGGCGCACCAAAAAGCGCCGCGCTCTGGCATAGTGACCGCCCCGTACCAAGCCCGCCGCCGTCGCCATGTCGCCGAAGAAGACCTCGTTCCCCAAGCAGGACATCCGCGTGTTGTTGCTCGAAGGCGTCAGCCAGACGGCCGTGGATACCTTCCGCGCGGCCGGCTACTCGCAGATCGAAGTGCACGCCAAGTCGTTGCCGGAGGACGAGCTGAAGGCGCGCATCGCCGAGGCGCACATCGTCGGCATCCGTTCGCGCACCCACCTCACCGCCGAGGTACTGGCCGAGGCCAAGCGGCTGATCGCGGTGGGCTGCTTCTGCATCGGCACCAACCAGGTGGACCTGGACGCGGCCGAGCTGGCCGGCATCCCGGTGTTCAACGCCCCCTATTCCAACACCCGCAGCGTGGCCGAGCTGGTGATCGCCGAGGCGATCCTGCTGCTGCGCGGCATCCCGCAGAAGAACGCCGAGTGCCATCGCGGCGGCTGGTCCAAGAGTGCGTCCGGCAGCCACGAGACCCGCGGCAAGACGCTGGGCATCATCGGCTACGGCCACATCGGCACCCAGGTCGGCGTGCTGGCCGAGGCGCTGGGCATGCAGGTGCTCTTCCACGACATCGAGACCAAGCTCTCGCTGGGCAACGCGCGGCCGGCCACCGATCTGGACGACCTGCTCGCCCATTCGGACGTGGTCACCCTGCACGTGCCGGAGCTGGCCTCCACGAAGAACATGTTCGGCGCCGCGCAGATCGCGAAGATGAAGCGCGGCGCGCACCTGATCAACGCCTCGCGCGGCACCGTCGTGGATATCGAGGCGCTGGACGCGGCGCTGCGCGAAGGCCACCTGGGCGGCGCGGCGGTGGACGTGTTCCCCGTCGAGCCCAAGGGTAACGGCGATGCGTTCGTCTCCCCGCTCACCGCGCACGACAACGTGATCCTGACCCCGCACGTGGGCGGCAGCACGCTGGAGGCCCAGGACAACATCGGCATCGAGGTGGCGGCCAAGCTGGTGCGCTACAGCGACAACGGCAGCACGCTTTCGGCGGTGAACTTCCCCGAGGTCACCCTGCCCGAGCACGCCGACAGCCTGCGGCTGCTGCACATCCACCGCAACGTGCCGGGCGTGCTGTCGCAGGTCAACGAACTGTTCTCGCGTCACAACGTCAACATCGACGGCCAGTTCCTGCGCACCGACGCCAAGGTCGGCTACGTGGTGATCGACATCAGCGCCGACGAAAGCCAGGCGGCGGTGATCAAGGACGAGCTGGCCGCCATTGCGGGCACGCTGCGCACGCGCATCCTGTATTGAGGCAGCGGCGCGACGGCTGTCGCCCTTGTAGGAGCGGCTTCAGCCGCGACCGCCGTGCACCGCGCGGTCGCGGCTGAAGCCGCTCCTACAAAGCGCCAGGCAGGCAAAGCGCCAGCCAGGCGACACGACGCCCCGCTGCCGCCTTCAGCGCGCCAGCCACTTCCCGGCCATCCGTCGCATCGATTCATCCGACTGCGGGTCTTCCAGCAGTTCGGCCACCGGCCGCCACGCCAGCGCCAGCGATTCCTCGCTGACCACGAATTCCTCCGATCCCGTCGCCCGTACCACGTAGCGGGCATCGTAATGCCAATGGCCCGGGACATCGCCGCGCCCGGGAATCCAGTGCCGGTCCAGGTCGAACAGCTCGCCGTCGGCCAGCACCAGCCCCTCCAGGCCCGATTCCTCCTGCGCCTCGCGCAGCGCGACCTGGGCCAGGTCACGGTCGCCGTCGGCATGGCCGCCCAGCTGCAGCCAGCGTTGCAGCTTGCGGTGGTGGGTCAGCAGCACCCGTTCCCCGGCGGCATCGACCAGCCAAGCCGAGCCGGTGAAATGCCCGGCCAGGCGCTCGCGTCCGAATGGATCAGCCACATCGTCCAGCAACGCCAGGCACTGTGCCGCCACCTCGGCCTCGGCAGCGCCGCGCCGGGCGTATTCCTCGAACTGCCGGCGAAGGGGCGGCGAGCGGTCGGGCGTCATGTCGGGTTTCCTGGCAGAAAAGATTCGGGATTATCCCTCGCCGATGTTGCAGTGCGCTTGTGGTCTGGCTTCAGCATTGGCTAAGGTACGGGCCACCTTCCGGCCTGGCCGGAACCCCCACAGCCCCAGAAGGGCACGGCCGACCGGCCGCGCCCCGTACTCCATTTCCCGGGAAGCAACCGCATGCTGAAGTCACTGTTGAGGGTCAAACCGGTCGAGCCCGCCGGCCACGTCGATGCCGGCGAGCCGTTCGAGGGCAGCCTGGAAGGCGAAGCCACCCTCAAGCGCACCCTGACCGCGCGCCACCTGGTGATGCTGGGCATCGGCGCGGTCATCGGCGCGGGCATCTTCGTGATGACCGGCCAGGCGGCCGCCAACCACGCCGGCCCGGCGGTGATGCTGTCGTTCGTGATCGCCGGCTTCGCCTGCGCGCTGGCCGGCCTGTGCTACGCCGAGTTCGCAGCGATGATGCCGGTCTCCGGCAGCGCCTATTCGTATTCCTACGCCACCTTGGGCGAAGGCATGGCCTGGTTCATCGGCTGGTGCCTGGTGCTGGAGTACCTGTTCGCCGGCTCCAGCGTGGCGGTGGGCTGGTCGGCCTACCTGGTGAGCTTCATCACCACGACGCTGGGGCTGCCCTTCCCCGCCGAGCTGGCCAACGCGCCCCTGGACTGGACCGGCCACGCCTTCATCGCCTCCGGCGCCATCATCAACCTGCCGGCGGTGCTGATCGTCGCGGGCGTGAGCGCGCTGTGCTACGTGGGCATCACCCAGTCGGCGTTCGTCAACGGGATCGTGGTGGCGATCAAGGTGGTGGTGATCTGCCTGTTCGTCGCCTTCGCCTGGTCCTACGTGAACCCGGCCAACTGGCACCCGTTCATCCCCGAGAACACCGCCCCGGGCGTGTTCGGCTGGAGCGGCGTGTTCCGCGCCGCGTCGATCGTGTTCTTCGCCTACATCGGCTTCGATGCGGTCTCCACCTCGGCCGGCGAAACCAAGGACCCGCAGCGCAACATGCCGATCGGCATCCTCGGCTCGCTGGCGGTGTGCACGGTGATTTACATCATCGTCTGCGCCGTGCTGACCGGCCTGCTGCCGTACACCCAGCTGGGCACCGCCAAGCCGGTGGCCACCGCGCTGGAAAGCTACCCGCAGCTGGCCTGGCTGAAGACCGCCGTGGAGATCGGCGCGATCGCCGGCCTGTCCTCGGTGGTGCTGGTGATGCTGATGGCGCAGCCGCGCATCTTCTACACCATGTCGCGCGACGGCCTGCTGCCGCCGCTGCTGGGCCGCGTGCACAAGCGCTTCCACACCCCGTACGTGGGCACGATCATCGTCGGCGTGGTCGCCGCTTCGCTGGCCGGCCTGATCCCGCTCAAGGTGCTGGGCGAGCTGGTGTCGATGGGCACGCTGCTGGCCTTCGCCACCGTGTGCGTGGGCGTGCTGGTGCTGCGCTATACGCGCCCGGAACTGCCGCGCCCTTTCCGCGTGCCGCTGGCCATCGTGGTCTGCCCGCTGGGCGCGCTGGCCTGCGTGGCGCTGTTCCTGCAGGCGTTCCAGGAGCACTGGAAGGTGTTCGTGGGCTGGACGCTGATCGGCCTGTGCATCTACTTCTTCTACGGCATGCGTCACAGCCGCCTGGCCAAGCAGGCCTGATCCGACCCGAAGCCGGCGCCCGCGCCGGCTTCGCCTTTTGCCCGACCCCACCGGAACGCCTTACATGCTCAAGCAACTCTGGGCCACCAAACATCCCCACGCCAGCCACGCCGATGCCGGCGGGCTGGGCCTGACCCGCGCGCTTGGCCCGTGGGGCCTGACCGCGCTGGGCATCGGTGCGGTGATCGGCGGCGGCATCTTCGTCATCACCGGCACCGCGGCGGCCAACCACGCCGGCCCGGCGATCATGCTCTCGTTCCTGCTGGCGGCCATCTGCTGCGCGTTCTGCGCGATGGCCTATGCCGAGTTCGCCGCGATGGTGCCGGTCTCCGGCAGTGCCTACACCTACACCTATGCCACCTTCGGCGAACTGGCGGCCTGGTTCATCGGCTGGATGCTGGTGCTCGAATACGGCGTGTCCGCCTCGGCGGTGGCGGTGAGCTGGACGGGGTATTTCCTCAGCCTGCTCGAACACTTCGACATCGTGCTGCCCCCGGCGCTGGTGAACGCCCCGCTGGACGCACAGCTGCGCCCCACCGGCGCGATCGCCAACCTGCCGGCGGCCGGCATCACCCTGCTGCTGACCTGGCTGTGCTACGTGGGCATCCGCAAGTCCTCGGCGATGAACATGGCGATGGTGCTGCTCAAGAGCGGCCTGATCGTGCTGGTCATCGTGGTCGGCTGGAAGTACGTGAACCCGGACAACTGGCACCCGTTCATCCCGGCCAACGAAGGCCCGGGCAAGTACGGCTGGGAAGGCGTGCTGCGCGGCGCCTCGATGGTGTTCTTCGCCTACATCGGTTTCGAGGCCGTGTCGGTGGCCGCGCAGGAGTCGCACCGCCCGCAGCGCGACATGCCGATCGGCATGCTGCTCTCGCTGGTGATCTGCACCGTGTTGTACATCGCCATGGCCGCAGTGATGACCGGCCTGGTGCCCTACACGATGCTCGGCACCGACGAACCGGTGGTGACGGCGGTGGCCGCGCACCCCGAGCTGGCATGGTTGCGCGTGGTGGTGGAGGTCGGCGCGCTGATCGGCCTGTCCTCGGTGGTGCTGGTGATGATCATCGGCCAGCCGCGCATCTTCATGATCATGGCGCGCGATGGCCTGCTGCCGGAGGTGTTCACCCGCATCCATCCGAAGTACCGCACGCCGCACATCAACACCGTGATCACTGGCGTGGGCATCGCGCTGCTGGCGGCGCTGTTCCCGCTGGACGTGCTGGGCGAGCTGACCTCGATGGGCACGCTGATCGCCTTCGCCGCGGTGTGCGCGGGCGTGCTGATCCTGCGCCGCACCCAGCCGGACCTGCCGCGTCCGTTCAAGATGCCGGCCGCGCCGCTGATCTGCACGCTGGGCGTGCTCAGCTGCCTGGCGCTGCTGTCGGCGATGACCGCCCACAACTGGATGCTGATGGCATTCTGGACCGTGGGCGGCTTCGCGATCTACTTCGCCTACGGCTTCCGCCACAGCCGGCTGCGCGGATAAGCACCGGGCGCTGCCCGCGCGGCGGGCAGCGCCGTCGCCCCGCCCGGGGCAGACCTGTCGCTCACCTACCGCTACGCGGCGAAAGCCCTAGAATGTGGGCATGAACCAGACCCCCGTCCCCTACAGCACCGCGCGCCTGCACGACCTGGCGCAGCTGCTGATCGGCAATGTCCGCGAGCTGGCCCAGGCCGGCTGGACGCCCGCCACGAGCAGCAACTTCTCCCACCGCCTGGACGACCAGCACGCGGCCATCACCGTGTCCGGCCGCGACAAGGGCCGGCTGGTGGAAGACGACATCATGGTGGTGGACTTCGATGGCCGACCGGTCGGCCGCCAGCTGCGCCCGTCCGCCGAGACCCTGCTGCACACGCAGTTGTACCGGCGCTACCCGGAAATCGGCTGCGTGCTGCACACGCACTCGCCGGTGCAGACCATCGCCTCGCGGCTGTTCGCCGGCGAAGGCCGCATCCACCTGGAAGGCTACGAGCTGCTCAAGGCCTTCGAGGGCAACACCACCCACGAGATGGCGATCGAAGTGCCGGTGTTCGCCAACACCCAGGACATGAACGTGCTGGCCGCCCAGGTGGACGCGCTGCTGGACAAGCAGTGCATGTGGGGGTATCTCATCGATGGGCATGGCCTGTACGCCTGGGGCCGCAACATGGCCGAGGCGCGCCGCCACCTGGAAGCCTTCGAGTTCCTGCTGCACTGCGAGCTGGAGCTGCGCAAGCTGCGCGTTACCCTCTGACCCTTCCTCCCCCCTCCCCTGCATCGCCGCCGCCATGAGCCGACTCCGCATTTTCGAAGAGACCAACCCGGACACCCCGCTGTTCGACAGCCAGGATGGCGCGCAGATCGCCGAGGCGCTCAAGCCGATCGGCGTGGTGTTCGAACGCTGGCAGGCCAACCAGGCCATCGCCCCGGGCGCTTCGCCCGAGGAAGTGATGGCGGCTTACCGCACCGACATCGACCGCCTCGTCGCCGAGCGCGGCTTCAAGACCGTGGACGTGGTTTCCATCGCCCCGGACAACCCCAAGCGCGAGGAAATGCGCGCCAAGTTCCTCGACGAACACTTCCACAAGGAAGACGAGGTGCGCTTCTTCGTCGCGGGCTCGGGCCTGTTCACCCTGCACGTGGAGGGCAAGGTCTACGAGATCGAGTGCGTGAAGGACGACCTGATCGCCGTGCCCGATGGCGCGCTGCACTGGTTCGACATGGGCGCCGAGCCGTACTTCGTGGCGATCCGTTTCTTCACCGAGCCGGACGGCTGGGTGGGACACTTCACCGGCACCGACATTGCACGACAGTTCCCCCGCTACCAACCCGAGAGAAAGGCGAGCTGACGATGACCCAACCGCAGGCGATCCTCACCGATATCGAAGGCACCACCAGCAGCATCTCGTTCGTCAAGGACGTACTGTTCCCCTATGCGCGCCGCGAACTGCCCAAGTTCGTGCGCGAGCATGGCGGCCATCCGCAGGTACGCCACTGGCTCAACCAGGTGGCCGACGAAATCGGCGAGGAAGCGTCCGACGACAAGCTGGTGCTGACCTTGCAGCAGTGGATCGACGAGGATCGCAAGACCACCGCGCTGAAGGCGCTGGAAGGCATGATCTGGGAAGCCGGCTACCGCGATGCCGACTTCACCGCGCACATCTATCCCGATGCCGCGCGCCTGCTGCGGGCCTGGCACGACGCCGGCATTCCGCTGTACGTGTATTCCTCCGGCTCGGTGCCGGCGCAGAAGCTGTTCTTCGCGCACAGCGACGCGGGCGACCTCACCGGCCTGATCTCCGGCTGGTTCGATACCCAGGTCGGCCCGAAGCGCGAGAGCAACAGCTACCGCAAGATCGCCGAGAGCATCGGTTTGCCCGCGCCGCAGATCCTGTTCCTCTCCGACGTGGTCGAGGAACTCGACGCCGCCGGCCGCGCCGGCATGCACACCGTGCTGGTCGACCGCCTGAGCGACTACCCCGCGCCGCGCAGTGGCTTGGAAGTGGGCAAGCACCAGCGGGTGGAAGCGTTCGACCAGATCACCTTCGCCGACTGACCGCCCCGCGCCGGCGCCTCCGGGCGCCGGCACCGCGCGCACTCTCCCGCCTTCGTCATGCGCCTGCTGCCGCTTTCCCGCCTGCTGGCCTGCCTGCTGGCCCTGTCGCCGGCCCTGCTGTTGACCGGCGCGGCCGATTCTTCCGCCGGCGCGCAAGACGCGCTCGCCCCCGACGATCCACTCGACCCGCCGCAGCTCGCCGCCGCATTGGCCGCGCTGACGCCGCAGCGTCCCGGCGTGAGCGATCTGTACGTGCTGGGCTTTGCCGGCGACGGCAGCGACCCGGTGTTCCGCAACGAAGTGCTCTACCTGCGCCAGCTCTTCAGCGAGCGCTTCGACAGCCGCGGCCACGCGCTGGCACTGGTCAATGCCGCCGACAACATCGGCCAGCAGCGCTACGCGCCGTTGGCGACCTACGACAACCTCTACGACGGCCTGGCCCGCATCGGCGCGTTGATGGATCCCGACGAGGACATCCTGCTGCTGTTCGCCTCCACCCACGGTACCGAGGACCCGGCGCTGTACGTGGATGCCGGGCCGTTCGGCTACGACTACATCTCCCCGGAAGACCTGCGCCAAGCGCTGGACGATGCGGGGATCAAGCATCGGGTGATCGTGCTGTCGGCCTGCTATTCGGGCGGCTTCATCCCGCGCCTGCGCTCGGCCGACACGCTGGTCATCACCGCCGCGCGCGCGGACCGGCCTTCGTTCGGCTGCGGCAATACCTCCAACGCCACCTATTTCGGGCAGGCGTGGCTGATCGATGCGATGAACCAGACCGACGATTTCGTCGCGGCCTACCGCCTGGCCACCGGCGCGATCACCGCGCGCGAGCGCGCCGAAGGCGAACGGCCTTCGCTGCCGCAGCTCTCGCAGGGCAAGCGCATCGGTGCGGCATTGGCGCGTTGGCGCGCCGGGCTGCAGGCCGGTGCGCCGGTACCGTATCCGTATCCGCCCGTGGCGAAGCAGGCGGCCACCGGCGCCAAGTGAAAGGAATTCGTATTTCGTCGTGCGCGCGGGCAGGTCTTTAGAATGCCCGCACCGCGCCAGCCATCGCCAGCAGCGGTCGGGGCCAGCCCGCCAGCCATCGCGCGCCCGCCAGGGCCCCTTGCAGAACGCCTCCTTCGTGGAGGCGTTCTTGTTCCGGGCCACCCACCGGCATCCAGCAACGCCGGTCAGTGATTGACGGCGAGCCGGTAAGTCGTCTTCGCCGTGGCTTCGCGGTTCGGCAGCTTCGCGCGTACCTCGACGGTGTGTTCGCCCAGTGCCAGGTCGGTGGGCAACGTGCCACGCCACAGGTGGGGGGAAGGCGTCGCTTCGGGCGAGCGGTCATCGCCGCGCAGCGTCTCGGCAAGGTCGTCGCGCGCGTTCTCCACGGTCAGCCGCGGATCGGGCAACAGGACGCGTTTCATCGGCTTCCATTCGCCGCCATCCACACGGAATTCCACCGGCGTGTCGTCCTGGCCCATGAACACGTTGGCGTAGAAGCCCCATGCCGGATACGCGCCCTTGCGCAACACCTTGGGCGCGTGCAGGTACATCTGCGCGTCGTCGGGGTCGCGCGCGGCGTGGTAGTCCAGCGCGTAGGCGCCCTGCGGACGCACCGTAAGCACCGCGTAGCCGTTCGGCGTGCCATCGGACATGGTCGCGTCGGGGACGCCGGCGGCGTCCTTCACCCCGGACCAGAACGCGCCGCATGCCGCGCCGACGTTGTATTCGTGCAGCGGCGCCGCCCCGCTCCACCCCTCGGCGGCGCCGTGGTAGTAGTGCCGCTGGTTGTGGCTGTGGCCGCTGAGCACCAGCACATGCGGGAAGTCGCGCAACAGCGCGAACAGGCGTGCCCGGTCCGCATGGCGGAAGGTCTCGCGGCCCGGCTCGGCGTCGAACAGGGGGATGTGCATGCCCAGCACCAGCAGGCGCTGCCTGGGCAACGTGCGCAGGTAGTTCTCGAGGAAGACGAACTGGTCTTCGCGCAGGCCACCGGTATAACCGGGTTTGGCGCCCGGCTTGAAGATGATGTCGTCCAGGAACACGAAGCTGGCACCCTGCTCGTTCACCGCATAGGTGTCCGGTCCGTAGATCGCGCGCCAACTGGTCAGCGACGCCATGTCGTCGGTCGCGTCATAGTTCACGTCGTGGTTGCCCGGCACATGGAACCACGGCACGCCCAGTTGGGTGGTGACGCGGTTCAACGCCGGGTACAGCCGCGGGTCGTCGCTGGACAGGTCACCCAGCGTGGTGCCCAGGCGGGCGGCGGTCTTGCCCAGCAACGGCTGCACGATGTCCTTGTCGTAATAGCCCACGTCGGCATCGCGAACGACCTGCGGGTCGGTGAACACCAGCATCTGGAAACCATCGCCCGGCGCGGGCTTCTCGCGCTGCAGGGCGAAGTCCCAGCCGTCGGTTTGATGCCCGGTCGGTGCGATCCCGGCGTACTTCAGCGTCGGCCCGCCTTCCGGCGCGTACATCCGCCAGAACGCCGGCAGGCCATCGGCGGCGTCGGCGAAGCGATAGGCGTCGGGCTTGATGACGAACACCACCTGGCCATCGCGTACCGGCAGTTGGTAATGGCCCTTGGCATCGGTGAGGACGATGTCCTGTCCGTTGGAGACCTGCACGCCCGGCAGGCCCGCATCGCGCGTGCCGCGGCCCGGCTGGCCATCGCGCTCCTCGTACACCGTGCCGCTGGCGGTCGTCTCCGCCGCCTGTGCCGCGCCCAGCCACAGCAGGGTCGCCAGCGCCATCACCGCCTGTCGCTTCATGCTCGTTCCCATGGATTGCCGGGAAAGATTGTAGCGTCGCGGCGATGACAGCCCGCAGGCCGTATCTGGCGGCTCAGCGGTGGCGCGTTTCCAGCAACTGCAATACCTCCGCCAGGCCGAGCCCCCGTGCACGCAGCAGCACCAGCAGGTGGTACAGCAGGTCGGCCGACTCGCCGATCAGCTCCTCGTCCCCCTGCGCGACCGCGGCCAGCGCGGTTTCCACGCCTTCCTCGCCCACCTTCTGCGCGATGCGCCGCGTGCCCTTCTCGAACAACGAGGTGGTGTAGCTGCCGGCGGGTCGCTCTTGCTCGCGTTCGGCCACCAGCGCATCGAGCGTGCCGAGGAAATTGCCCGGCGCGTCCGGGAAGCAGCTAACGCGGCCGAGGTGGCAGGTCGGGCCACGCGGATGCGCGAGCACCAGCAAGGTGTCGTCGTCGCAATCCTGGTCGATGGAAACGACTTCGAGGAAATGCCCGGAGCTTTCGCCCTTGGTCCACAGGCGCTGCTTGCTGCGGCTGTAGAAGGTGACCTTGCCGCTGGCGCGCGTGGCGGCCAGCGCTTCGGCATTCATGTAGCCCAGCATCAGTACCCGCAGGCTGGCGGCGTCCTGCACCACCACCGGCAGCAACCCGTCGCCCTTGCCCCAATCCAGCCGGGCATCACGTTCACTGGACATCACGGACCTCGATCTGGCGTTCGCGCAGGTAGCGCTTGAGTGCGGGAATGGCGATGGCGCCACTGTGGAACACGCTGGCAGCCAGCGCCCCATCGACGTCGGCTTGCTCGAAGGCGTCGGCGAAGTGCGCCATTTCTCCGGCACCGCCGGAGGCCACCAGCGGCACGCGGCAGCGTGCCCGCGCCTGGCCGAGTTGCACGAGGTCGTAGCCGCGGCGCACGCCGTCGCTGTCCATGCAGTTGAGCACGATCTCGCCAGCACCCAGGCGCTGCGCCTCGTCGATCCAGTCCAGCGTGCGGATCGACAACGCCTGCGTCTTGTCCGGATCGCCGGTGTAGCGGCGCACGCGCCACTCGCCATCGGCCTCGCGGATGGAATCCACGCCCACCACCACGCATTGCTCGCCGAAGGCCTCGGCCAGTTCGGCGATCAGCTGCGGCCTGCCGAGCGCGGGCGAGTTGACCGAAATCTTGTCGGCGCCGGCATGCAGCACGCGGCGGGCGGTCTCCACGTCGCCGATGCCGCCGGCCACGCAGAACGGGATATCGATCAGGCGCGCGACGCGCTCGATCCACTGCACGTCCACCGAACGTGCCTGCGGGCTGGCGCCGATGTCGTAGAACACTAGTTCGTCGGCCCCCTCGTCGCGGTAGCGCAGCGCCAGTTCGGCGATGTCGCCCATGTCCACGTGGTCGCGGAAGCGCACGCCCTTGACCACGCGCCCGTCGCGCACGTCCAGGCAGGGAATGATGCGGCGGCTCAGCATGCCAGTGCCTCGCGAAGGTCCAGGCGGCCTTCCAGCAGCGCCTTGCCCAGCACGACGCCGGCGCAGCCGGCGGCGCGGGCGGCGGCCACGTCGCCCAGGTCGCGCACGCCGCCGGAGACCTGTACCTGCAGCTGCGGTACCCATTCGCGCAGCTGCGCGTAGAGATCCATGTTCGGGCCGGACAACATGCCGTCGCGCGCGATGTCGGTGCACAGCAGGTGGCGCAGCCCGGCATCGGCGTAGCGGCGCGCCAGCACGTCGAGTTCTTCGCCGGCGGTATCGGTCCAACCCTGCACCGGCAGGCGCCAGCGTCCCTGTGCGTCCTGGCGCGTATCCAGCGCCACGGTGATGCGTTCGGGCCCGAATGCATGCAGCCATTCGATGACCTTGGCGCTCTCACGCACGGCCAGCGAGCCGATGACCACGCGTGCGGCACCGGCGTCGAACAGACGGTCGAGGTCCTCGCGTGCGCGGATGCCACCACCGGTCTGCACCTGCAGGCCGGTGTCGGCGATCGCGCGCAGCAGCGGCGCCAGCGTGTAGCCGCCGGCGCGGGCGGCATCGAGGTCGACCAGGTGCATCCAGCGCGCCCCGGTGTCCAGGAACGCCTGTGCGCGTGGCAACGGGTCGTCGCCGTAGGTGGTCTCGCGCGCGTAGTCACCTTGCAGCAGCCGGACCACGCGGCCGCCACGGATGTCCAGCGCGGGATAGACGGTGAAACTCATGCGGGAATTTCCAGGAAGTTTTTCAGGATGCGTGCACCGGTCCCGGCCGAGCGCTCCGGGTGGAACTGCGCGCCGGCATGCAGGCCATGCTGCACGACCGCGGTGAACAGGCCACCGTGATCGCAGGCGGCCACCGTATGCGGGGTCACGGGTGCCCCGTAGCTGTGCACGAAGTAGGCGTAGGGCCGCGGCGGCAGGCCGTCGAGCAGTGGCGATTCGCTCAGCGGCAGCAGGCGGTTCCAGCCCATGTGCGGCACGCGAATGCCCAGTGCCGGATGCAGCCGGCGCACCACGCCCGGCAGCAGGCCCAGGCATTCGACATCGCCTTCTTCCGAGCGTTCGAACAGCAGCTGCATCCCCAGGCAGATGCCGAGCAACGGCACCTGCAAGCGGCGCAGCGGTTCCACCAGTCCCTGAGCGTGCAGCCGGCGCATCGCCTCCGGCGCGGCGCCGACGCCCGGCAGGATCACCCGCTCGGCGCCTTCCAGCCCGGCGGCATCGCGCACCAGCGTGGCCTGGACCCCGAGGCGCTCCAGCGCGTAGGACACCGAACCGAGGTTGGCGCCGCCGGCATCGACCAGCGCGACGCGGCTCACAGCGCCCCCTTCGTCGAGGGCAACGCGGTGCCCTCGCGGCGGATGGCCTGGCGCAACGCCCGCGCCAACGCCTTGAAGCAGCCTTCCACCTTGTGGTGGTCGTTCTCGCCGCGCACGGTCAGGTGCAGGTTCAAGCCAGACGCGTCGCACAGCGAGCGGAAGAAGTGCGGCACCAGCTCGGTCGGCATGTCGCCCACGCGCTCGCGCTTGAACTCGCCTTCGAACACGAAGTAAGGGCGGCCGCTGAAATCCAGCGCGGCGCTGGCGAGCGTTTCGTCCATCGGCAAGGTGAAGCCGTAGCGGCCGATGCCGCGCTTGTCGCCCAGCGCCTCGCGCAGCGCCTGCCCCAGCGCCAGGCCGGTGTCCTCGATGGTGTGGTGTTCGTCGATGTGCAGGTCGCCGTCGGCGCGGATATCCAGCGCGAAGCCGCCGTGCTTGCCGATCTGCTCCAGCATGTGGTCGAAGAACGGCAGGCCGGTGGCGGTATGCGGTTCGGCGACGCGATCCAGGTCGAGCTCGACGCGGATCCTGGTTTCCTTGGTGTTCCGCTGCACCCGCGCACGTCGCGGGGCATCGGCCAGCTCGTGCGCGATGCCCGCCCAGTCCCACTCGCCGCCGAACTGCTCGGTGCGCAGCTGGAAGCCGCGGATGCGAAGGTTGTCGGCGAACTGGATGTCCGTCAGGCGGTCGCCCACCATCGCCGAGCGCGCCCAGTCGATGGTGCGGTCCTGCAGGTAGGGCAGCATCAGCCCGATGCCCGGCTTGCGGGTGGGCGCGTTGTCTTGCGGCCAGCTGCGGTCCACCAGCACTTCGCGGAACACGATGCCCTGGCTTTCGAACACCTGCAGCATCAGGTCGTTCGGGCCATCGAACGCGGCCTGCGGGTAGGCCTCGCTGCCCAGCCCGTCCTGGTTGGTGACGATGACGAACTCGTAGCCGGCATCGCGCAGCTTGAGCATCGCCGGGATCACGCCGCGCACGAAGCGCAGCTTCTCGTACTGGTCGATCTGGAAATCGGCCGGCTCCTCGATCAGCGTGCCGTCACGGTCCACGAACAGGATCGGCTTCATGCGGCCACCTCCTGGCGCGCGCCCAGCGCGGCGAGTACGCGGGCGTTTTCCTCGGGCGTGCCGATGCTGATGCGCAGGGCATCGCCCAGCTGCGGCGCGGCGCGCTGGTCACGCACCACCACGCCCGCGGACAACAGGGCCTGCCAGGCCGATTCGGCATCCTCGAAACGCACCAGCACGAAGTTGCCCTGCGAGGGATACACCCGTCGCACACCCGGTACGCCCGCCAACGCCACCTGCAGGCGTTCGCGTTCGCGACGCACCTCGGCTACCCGCTCGGCGGTGCGTGCCAGCGCGTCGGGCGCCAGTGCGGCGAGGGCGAGATCGGCACACGGCTGCGGTACCGGGTACGGTGCCTGCAAGGCACGCAGCACGGCGATCAGCTCGGGAGCGGCGATCACGCAGCCGATCCGCGCCGCGGCCAGCGCATGCGCCTTGGAAAGCGTGCGCAACACGGCGAGGTTCTCGTGCTGCCCCAGCAAACCGATGGCGGAAGGCGCATCGGCAAACTCGACGTAGGCCTCGTCCACCACCACCAGCGCCTGCCCCTGCAGCGCGCGCGCGATGCGCTCGACCTCCGCCAACGCAATGCTCGAACCGGCCGGATTGGAGGGCGAGCACAGGAATACCAGGCGTGCACCGGACGCCTGGGCCGCCTCGATGATCGCGTCGATATCCGCCTGCAGCCCCTCGGCGCCATCGCGCAGCGGCACTTCGCGCAACGGCGCATCCTGCAGGCGCGCGCTCACCGCGTACATACCGAACACCGGCGGCGTGACCACCACCGCATCGCGGCCGGGGCGGCACAGCGCGCGCACCAGCAAGTCGATGGCCTCGTCGCTGCCGCGGCCGATCAGGAGCTGGTCCGGCGCGCAGCCGTACAGCGACGCCAGCGCCTGGCGCAACGCGGGAGGCTGTGGCGCGGGATAGCGCTGGCAACGGCCCGACAGGTCTGCCGGATTGGCCCACGGCGATTCGTTGGCGTTGAGCCATACCTCGCCTTGCACCTTGGCGCTGCGCGCGGACGAATAGCCGGCGAAGCCGCGCAAGTCCGGGCGTACCAGCTCGAGCAATGAAGCGCTCATGCGGCCTGCTCCATGCGCAGGGCCACGGCATGGGCGTGGGCGTCCAGACCCTCGGCGCGGGCCAGGCGCAGCGCGCAATCACCAATGGCGGCGATGCCCGCACGGCTGGCGCTCTGCACGCTGACGAAATTCTGGAAGCTGGCCACGCTCACGCCGCTGTAGGCACGCGCCGCGCCACTGGTCGGCAACACGTGGTTGGTGCCGCTGCAGTAGTCGCCCAGTGCTTCGGGCGTGTAGTCACCCAGGAACACCGAACCGGCTGCTTCCACGCGCGCCAGCCACGGACGGGGCTCGCGCAGCGCGAGGATCAGGTGCTCGGGCGCATAGCGGTTGCTGATGTCGAAGGCCTCATCCAGCGAGGGCACGCGGATCAGTCGCGACTGCGCCAGGGCACGGGCCGCGATGTCCGCTCGCGAGAGCTGCGCCAGCTGGCGGGCGAGTTCGTCCTGGACGCGGGCGATCAGCGCGTCGCTGTCGGACAGCAGCAGCACCTGCGAGTCGGGACCATGCTCGGCCTGCGAAAGCAGGTCGGCGGCGACGAACGCGGGGTTGGCACCCGCATCGGCAATCACCAGCACTTCGGAGGGGCCTGCCGGCATGTCGATCGCCGCCGCGCCGGATTGCGCCACCTGTTGCTTGGCTTCGGTGACGAAGCTGTTGCCGGGGCCGAACAACTTGTCGCACTCGGGCACGCTGGCGGTGCCGAACGCCATCGCGGCAATCGCCTGCGCGCCGCCGAGCTTGAACACGCGGTCTACGCCGGTCAGGCGCGCGGCGACCAGCACGGCCGGGTCGGCGCTGCCGTCGGCGCGCGGCGGTGTGCACAGCACGACCTCGCGGCAGCCGGCCAGGCGCGCCGGCACGCCCAGCATCAGCGCGGTCGACGGCAATGGCGCCGAGCCGGCCGGCACGTACAGGCCCACGCGGCCAATCGGCCGCACCACTTTCTCGCACACCACGCCCGGCGCGGTTTCCACCGCGTAGTCCCGGCTCATGCCGGCGCGGTGGAACACCTCGATGCGCCGCGACGCCTCGACCATCGCCTCGCGCAACGCGGGATCGATGGCGGCCTCGGCGGCGGCGAATTCTTCGGCGCCCACTTCCAGCGCGTCCAGTTCGACCTTGTCGAAGCGCAGGGTGATCTCGCGCAGCGCATCGTCGCCGCGCGTGCGCACGTCCTCGATCAGCGCGGCCACGGCTGCACGGGTCTGCGCGGCCACGACCTGCACGGGGCGCAGCAGCGCCTGCGCGCGCGCGGGGGCATCAAGCCGCGACCAGTCCAGGACGCGGGCGTTTTCCTGCGGGGCGATGGTGGCGTTCATGCGAGCGAGCGCTCCACGGTCAACACGGTCAGCCCCTGCGCGCCTGCGCGTTCCAGTTCCTCCAGCCGCTGCCAGGTCACCGCGCCATGGCACATGGTCTGCAAGCGCAGCGCGCCGCTGCCATCATCGGGCAGGCGCTCGATGGGGTCGGCATCGGGCAGCAGGCGGCGCAGCGCATCGACCTGCTGCTCGCCGGCAGCGCGGAACATCAGCAGCTTGCTGTCGCGCTGGTGCAACACGCCATCCACGCGCTTGAGCAGCATCGCCAGCAGGCCGGCACGCATGTCGTTCGGCTCGCGGGTCGCCCCCGCCAGCACCGCCTCGCTTTCCAGCAGCGTTTCCACCGGCTTGAGCTGGTTGGCGGCCAGGGTCGCGCCGCTGGAGACCAGGTCGCAGATCAGGTCGGCGGTACCCAGCCGCGGGGCGATCTCCACCGAGCCGGACAGTTCCACCACCTGCGCCTCCACGCCTTGGCGTTCGAGCCAACCGGCCAGGATCGACGGGTAGCTGGTGGCGATGCGCAGGCCGGCCAGCTGTTCCACGCCACGCCACTCCCACTCCTCCGGCACGGCCAGCATCAGCCGGCACTGGCCGAAGCCCAGGCCGCGCAGCGACTGGTAGGCGTCGGACATGCCGTTGCGGCGACGCTCGGCGGCCTGCTCGTCCAGTTCGTTGCGGCCGACGATGCCCAGGTCGCACACCCCGTCGGCGATCAGGCCGGGAATGTCGTCGTCGCGCACCAGCAGCAGGTCCACCGGCAGCGATTCGCCGTAGCAGAACAGCTTGTCGCGGCTCTGCCGCCAGCTCAGGCCGCAGGCGGCGAGCAGGCTGCGCGCCGGTTCGGCCAGGCGGCCACTTTTCTGGATGGCGATTCGCAGCCGGTCACGTGCTGGGCTCGCCTGGGAAGCAGTCATTGCAGGTATCTCAGTGGGATTCGGTGGTTTCGGCGCGTTGCGCCCGCAGCGCGGCGGCATAGCCCCCCGCGCCGTATTCCAGCGTCCGCGCCACGCGGCCGATGGTGGTCACGCTGACCTGGGTCAGGTCGTGGATCTCGCGATAGGGCACGCCCTTGAGCAGCAGCGGCACCACGCGCCAGCGATCGGACAGCGCCTCCAGTTCGGCCGGGGTGCACAGGTCGCGCAGGAAGGCGAGCACGTCCTCAGGGGCGTCCAGGCGGGAAAGCGCATGCGCCAAGGCCTGGAGGGAGACCTGGGCGTCCTGCGCATCAACAGTGGCGGGTCGTTGTTTCATCGCATTAATGTAATAGCGTGCTAGTACGTTATTACAAAGTCCGGCCGGGGGCAACCCGCGCCTTCCCCCGGACGCCCCGTGGATTCAGGTCCAGCCCTCCAAAACGCCGACGGCCCCGTTGCCTCTCCCGCAGTCGGGAGGCAACGGGGCCGCCAGGGGCCACCCACCGGGTAGCGATGTCACATGACCTTGGCCTGCTCCAGCTCCACCCGCAGGGTGTCGCCCAGCTCGGTCCGCACCACGTCGAACTGCTGCTCGCGCGCCAGGTCCTTTACCGCGACCACGCCACGCGCGCGCTCTTCCTCGCCCGCCAGCACCACGAAGCGGATGCCGGCCTTGGAGGCGTACTGGAACTGCTTGCCGATCTTCTTCGGCTCCATCTGCACTTCGGTGTTGATGCCGGCCGCGCGCAGGCGGCGGGCGATGTCCAGCGAATCATCCAGCTGCTGCTCGTCCATCAGCGCCACCAGCGCCTGCACGCTGCTGGCCTCGATGCCGGCGATCAGCCCGGCCTCGCGCAGCTGCCAGAACAGGCGGGTCAGGCCGATGGAGATGCCCACGCCCGGCAACTTCGACTTGGTGTAATGGCTGGCGAGGTTCTCGTAGCGCCCGCCCGAGCAGATCGAGCCGATTTGCGGATGGTCCTTGAGCAGGGTCTCGTAGACGGTGCCGGTGTAGTAGTCCAGGCCGCGGGCGATGGAGAAGTTCAGGCAGTAGGCGCTTTCCGGTACGCCCAGCGCCTTCACCAGCGCCAGCACGTCACGCAGTTCGCCCACGCCCTGCGCCAGGGCCGAGCCCTCGTCGGCGGCCAGCGATGCCAGGGTGTCGAGCTTGGCCAGCGCGTCGGCGTGGCCAGCTGAGCGGTACGACACGAAGTCCAGGATCTTCTCCACCTCGGCCGCCGGGATGTTGAACTCCGCGCCGGTCAGCGCCTCGCGCACGTAGTCCTCGCCGCGCTTGTCGAGCTTGTCGACCTCGCGCAGCACGGCCAGCTGCCGCTCGCCCTCGGCCACGCCCAGGCTTTCGAAGAAACCACGCATCAGCTTGCGGTTGTTGAGCTGGATGGCGAACTCGCCGATCTCCAGCTCGGAGAACACCGCGTGGATCACCGCCAGCACCTCGGCGTCGTAGCGGATGCTCAGCGCATCCTTGCCGATCACGTCGATGTCGCACTGGTAGAACTCGCGGAAGCGGCCGCGCTGGGCGCGCTCGCCGCGGTACACGCGCTGCATCTGGTAGCGGCGGAACGGAAAGGCCAGCTCGTGCTCATGCTCGGCGACGTAACGCGCCAGCGGCACGGTGAGGTCGAAGCGCAGCGCCAGCTCCGGCAGGCCGCCCTCGCCGCTTTCGTCGGCCTTGGCGTTGGCCAGCGCGCCGGTGGACTGCACGAAGTACACCTGGCGCTCGGTCTCGCCGCCGGACTTGGTCAGCAGCACGTCCGACAGCTCGAACACCGGCGTTTCCACTGGCAGGAACCCGAACCGCTCGTAGTTGCGGCGGATGACGTCCAGCATGCGCTGGAACGCGATCTGCTCGCGCGGCAGCAGTTCCATGATGCCGGGCGGCGTACGGGGCTTGATCACTGGTGGAACTCCTGCGACGACGATGAGGGGGAACAAGAACGCACAATTCTACCGGCTGCCGGCCCCGTGCACGGCATGGCGTATGATGAAGGCCTCCTCCACAGCGCACCGGTGCCCATGTATCGGCCAGCCCTTGCCACGCCCACGCCCTGCACGCCGGCCAGCGCCGGCGGTGGCGACGGCTCCCCGGTACTGGAATGCGCCCACTGTGGCGTTCGCGGCCGGGCCGTGTGCTCGGCGCTTACCGGCGATGAAATGGCCGCGCTGGACCAGGTGACGCAGCCGCTGAAGCTGGCCGCCGGCGCCACGCTGGCGCGCGCCGGCGATGCCCGGCAGTACGTCTACACCGTGACCGACGGCGCCCTGCGCCTGGTGCGCACCCTGCCCGATGGCCGCCGCCAGATCACCGGCTTCGTGCTGCCTGGCGACTACGTCGGCCTGACCGAAACCCTGCGTCACCGCCACGACATCGAGGCCATCGGCGAAAGCCGTGCCTGCCGCACGCCGCTGGCGGACATGCGGCGCCTGCGCGAACGCTACCCGCAGCTGGAGCGCAAGCTCATGCAGCGCACCAGCATGGAGCTGGCCGCCGCGCAGGACGCCGGGCTGCTGCTCGCACGCCTGCAACCCAGCGAGCGGCTGGCGCATTTCCTGCTGCGATTGGGCGCACGCGGTACGCTTTCGGGGCATCCCACCGACGTGGTGATGTTGCCGATGGGTCGCGGGGATATCGCCGACCACCTCGGCCTGACCATGGAAACGGTGAGCCGTACCTTCACCAAGCTGCGCCAGCAGGGATTGATCGCCCTGCCCCAGCTGCACAAGGTGCAGATCCTGGACCTTCCCGGGCTGCAGCGCCTGGCTGGCGATATCGCCTGATCGCGGCCCCGGGCCTCAGTGCTGGGCGGCGACCGTCTGCCCGGCCTGCGCCAGCTGCCCGCCGCCGCAATCGGCCATCAGCAGCTGCGAGCGCTTGAGCCACTGGCTGTCCGGGTAATAGGCGAACACGAACGAGCCGCCCTGCAGGGTGTCGATGAGCTGCTTGGCGATCGCCGGACGCACGGCCGGGCAGCCCAGGCTGCGGCCGAGCCGGCCCTGGCTGTGGATCACCGCCTCGCTCACATACGGCGCGCCGTGGATGACGATGGCGCGGCCGCGCGCGTTGTCGTTGAAGCCCGGCTCCAGGCCCTTCAGGCGCAACGAGTAACCGTTGTGCCCGGTGTAGGTCTCCTGCGCGGTGAACGCCCCGATGCTCGACATGTAGCTGCCGTCGTTGTTGGAAAAGCGCGCGGCGAGGTTGTCGCCGGTGTTGCGGCCATGGGCGACCCACTCCTGGAACAGCAGGCGCTGGCGGGCCAGGTCGAACACCCACAGGCGGCGCTCGGTGGACGGGCGCGAATAGTCGATCACGCTCAGTACCGCGTCCTCGCCCACCTGCTGGTGGCGCCGCGCGCACTGCAGCGCTTCGGTGGCCAGGCTCAGGACGTGGGGATCGATGGTCGGCGCCTGGTGGGCGAGCGCCTCGACCAGCGCCCCCCCCGCCGTCGCGGTGGCATTGGCGACGGATGACGCAGCCGGCGGGGCCGCCGCCGGCGTCGGCGCCAGCTCGGCGAGCCGCTGCGTGGAAGGCGCCAGCTTGGCGGTGGCTGCCGAAGCGAGCGCACACAGGGCGGCGATGGTGGTGACTTTCAGCAAAGCGCGCATGGACGAACACCTGTCATCTGCAATGGCAGGAGAAACCGAATCCGTCCAGCTCCCCGGGAAACGCCGATATGGCCACGACACCCCGGGCTCCCAAGGCTTCCCTGCGCCCGTGTTCGGCTGCCGCTCAGGCGGCCAGCCAGTGTCGGAGCGCAGCATACTCCGCCGGCAGCGGCTCGGCCCGTGCCGGCCGGTTCAGCAACGCCGCCAATGATTCAGGAACCGGCACCGGCGCGCCGATCAACGGTTCGACCACGCTCTCGAATTTGGCCGGATGGGCGGTGGCCGCTACCGCCCAGTCGCCTTCGGCGCCCTGGGAACGCAGGGTTTCCAGCACGTGCACGGCCGTGGCGGTGTGCGGGCAGAACACCTCGCCATACCGGCGATAGTGCTCGGCCAATGTGTGACGAATGGTCGCATCGTCCACCGACACCGCCTGGAAGGCGCCGCGCAACGCCGTATCGTCTCCGTCATACAGCCAGCGCAGGCGCTCGAAATTGCTCGGCGCACCGACGTCCATCGCGTTGGCCAGCGTCGGCACGCTGGGCGCCGGGCGGTACTCGCCGCCGTCGAAGTAATCCGGCAGCACGTGGTTGGCGTTGGTCGCCAGCACGATGCGGCCGAGCGGGATGCCAAGCTGGCGCGCGAGGATCGCCGCCAAGGCATTGCCGAGGTTGCCGGTGGGCACCACGAGGTTGAGCACGCGTCCGGTGGCCGCCTTGTGGCGCAGCGCGGCGTCGGCGTAGTAGCCCATTTGCGGCAGCCAGCGGCCCAGGCTGATGCTGTTGGCCGAGCTCAGCGGCACCTTGGCTTGCAGGGCTTCGTCATTGAGCGCGCGCTTGACCATCGCCTGGCAATCGTCGAATGCGCCGGCCACGCGCAGCGCATGGATGTTGTCGCCGAAGCAGCCCAGCTGGTGCGCCTGTCGCGGCGAAACACGCCCGTCCGGGTACAGCACCACCACCCGCACGCCGGGCTGGCGATGGAACGCGGCCGCCACCGCCGCGCCGGTGTCGCCAGAGGTGGCCACCAGGATCGTCAGCGTGCGCGCATCGGCGCGTGGCAGCCTGCGCAGGCAGGCGGCGAGGAAACGCGCGCCGAAATCCTTGAAGGCGGCGGTCGGGCCATGGAACAGCTCCAACACGTGGTCGCCGGACGTGGCGAGCGCGCGCAGGGGCGCGGGAAATGCGTAGGCCTCCGTGCAGATGTCCGGCAGCACGTAGGCCAGCGGGTCGCCATCGAAGAACGGCTGCAACAGGGTCGCGGTGCTGGCGGCCAGGTCGCTGCCGGGGGCGAATTCCCGGGACGCCGGCAGCGCCTGCGGCACGTACAGGCCGCCATCGGGCGCGAGGCCGGCGGCGAGTGCCTGGCTGAGGGTGGCGGCCGGCGCGGCGCCACGGGTGGATACGAAGTTCATCGAAGCTCCGGAGGAAGGAAGGGGTCAGTCGAGCAGGTGCGCGCCGGGACAGGCCAGCGGCGACACCCAGGCCTGGCTGTCGAAGCCGGCTGTCGCGAACGCGGCCTGCACGGCCGGGGCAGCGGTTTCGGCAGCCGCACGCGTTTCGTACCAGGCGAACACGCTCGGACCGGCGCCGGAAATGCTCGCGCCCATCGCGCCGTGCGCCAGCGCCGCCTGCTTGGCGGGGGCGAAGCCGGCGATCAGCGGCGCGCGGCGTGGCTCCACCAGTACATCGCGCAGGCCGGCACGCACCAGTTCGGCATCGGCGGCATGGCAACCGGCCAGCACCAGCGCGAGGTTGGCGCTCTGTTCGACGAACTCGCCGAGCCGGTAATCGCCCTGCAAGGCCGCGCGAGCGCGCCGTGTTTCCAGCACGGCATCCGGATGCACCAGCAGGCTGTGCCAGGCGTCGGCCACCGGGATGCGCACCAGCCGGTCGGCGGTGGCGAGCACCAGCCCGCCGAGCAGCATCGGGCCGAGGTTGTCACCGTGCCGTCCTCCGCTGGCCACCGCTTCGCCCGCCAGGGCGAACGGATACAGCGCCTGCGCCGACAACGGCGCATCGAGCAGCGCATTGGCCGCCACCAGCGCGGCCACGCAGGAGGCGGCCGAGCCCCCCATGCCCGAACCCAGCGGGATGCCCTTGTCGATCTCCACCTCGAAGCCGAACGGCAACGCCAGCGCCTGGCGCAATGCGATCAGCGCCACGCCGGCGGTGTTGTCCTCGGCCACGGTGGGCAGCTCCACCGTGGCGCCGCGGATGGCCGCGATTCGCACTATCGGCGCCTCGATACGCCGCACCGTCACCGTGTCGCCGACCCCGGCGATGGCATGCCCGAGGATGTCGAATCCCACCGCCGCATTGCCGACCGAAGCCGGCGAGAAGGCCCTCGCCTGCGTCCTCACAGTCGCGTGCCCTCGCCCACCGCCACGCGCAGCAGGTCGGCGAAGACGCCGGCCGCGGTCACTTCCGGCCCGGCGCCCGGCCCCTGCACCACCAGCGGGTTCTGGCAATAACGCCCGGTGGTGAACTGCACGATGTTGTCGGTGAGGTGCAGGTTGGCGAAGGCGTGGTCGGCCGGCACTTCGACCAGACCCACGCTCGGCGCGCGATCCGGCGGCAACTGGGCGACATAGCGCAGCACGTTGCCACGCCCGCGCGCCTCGGCCAGCCGACGGGCGAACGCCGCGTCGACGGCCGGCAGCCCGGCCATGAAGGCGTCGATACCACCGTCGCGCAAGGCGTCCGGCACCAGGCTTTCCACCGCCACGTCCTCCAGGCTCAGTTCGCGGCCCGCCTCGCGGGCGAGGATCACCAGCTTGCGCGCCACGTCGATGCCGGAGAGGTCGTCGCGCGGGTCCGGTTCGGTGTAGCCCATTGCCTTGGCCTGCGCGACCAGTTCGGAGAACGGCAGCGTCCCGTCATATTTGTTGAACAGCCAGGCCAGCGTGCCGGAGAAGATGCCTTCGATGGAGGTCACCCGGTCGCCGGTATCCACCAGATCGCGCAGCGTGGTGATCACCGGCAGGCCGGCGCCCACCGTGGCCTCGTAGCGGAAGCGCGCCCCGCTGCCGGCCGCGGCCTGCTGGATCGCGCGATAGCGGCCCAGCGGCCCCGCGCCGGCCTGCTTGTTCGGAGTGACAACATGGATGCCGGCGGCAAGCCAGTCCGCATAGCGGTCGGCCACGTCCGCGCTGCCGCTGCAATCGATGATGACCGCATGCGGCAGGTTGGCATCGAGCAGGTGGGCGGTGAAGCGGTCCAGGTCGGTGGCCTCGCGCGCGGCGGCGAAGGCGGCGCGCCAATCGCCGTCGAGCGTGCGTTCGGCCAGCCACATGCGGCTGCGCGAGGCGATGGCGCGCACGCGCAGGTCCAGGTTGGCCTTGGCCAGCAGCTGCGGCTGCGCGGCACCCAGTTGTTCGAGCAATGCGGCACCCACGTTGCCGGGGCCGATCACGCCGACCGCAAAGGTCTGCGGCGACAACCAGAACCCCGCGTGCGCGGCTCGCAGCGCGCGGGTGGCGTGCGCGCTGTCGATGGCCACGGAGATGTTGCGCTCCGAGGAGCCCTGCGCGATCGCCAGGATGTTCACCTGCGCCCGACCGAGCGATTCGAACAGCCGCGCCGCCACGCCGGGCTGGCCCGCCATGCCGTCGCCGACCGCCGCCAGCACGCTCACTCCGCTGGTGAGCTGCACGCGCTGCACCTGCCCCACCGCCAGCTCGTGGGTGAAAGCCAGCAACAGCGCCTCCTGCGCGCGCGCCGATTCTTCCTCGCGCACCACGCAGCAGATCGAATGTTCCGAAGACCCCTGCGAGATCATCACCACCGACACCCGCGCATTGCGCAGCGCGGCAAACACGCGCTCGGCCGTGCCCGGCACGCCGATCAGCCCCGTGCCTTCCAGGTTGAGGATCGACAGGTTCGGGCTCAGCGTCAGGCCCTTGATCGGGCCGCCCACATGGCTGCTGGCGCTGATGCGCGTGCCCGGGTGCTCGGGCTGGAAGGTATTGCGGATGATGATCGGCAAGCCGCGCTCGATGGCCGGCGACATCGTCTGCGGGTGCACCACCTTGGCCCCGAAGTACGCCAGCTCGCAGGCTTCGTCGTAGCTCAGGGTCTCCAGCTGCACCGCCTCGGGCACCACGCGCGGGTCGGCCGAGAGCACGCCGTCCACGTCGGTCCAGATGTGCAGCTCGTCGGCCTCGAACAGCGCGGCGAAGATCGCGCCGGAATAGTCACTGCCGTTGCGGCCCAGCGTGGTGACCCGGCCGGCGCGGTCGCGCGCGACGAAACCGGTGGCGACCACGCGCGCATGCGGCTGCGCCTGCCGCCACTGCGCCAGGCGCTCGGCACTCGTCCCCCAGTCCACGTCCACGCCCAGCTCGCCGCGATTCACCACCAGCACCTCGCGCGCATCGAGCACCGCGCACGGCTCGCCGAGCGCGCGCAGGTGCTCGCCCAGCAGCTGCGCCGAGTACACCTCGCCCAGGCCCTGCACGCGGTCTAGCACTTCGCGCGGCAGTTCGCCGATCACCGCCAGCGCGGCGAGGATCTCGCCCAGCTGATCGAACTGGCGATCGAGCCATTCGATCAGCGCGCCGGCATGCTCGCCCAGCAGCGCCACCGCCGCGCCGCGATGCCGCGCGCGCGTTTCGTGCCACAACTCGCGCCACTCGGGGCGACCGGCCGCAGCCTGGCCGGCCATGTCGATCAATGCGTCGGTGACGCCCTTCATCGCCGAGACCACGGTGACCTGGCGACTCTCCGCCCGCGCCAGCAGCAGCTGGGCGACGTGCCGGTAGCGCGAGGCATCGGCCACCGACGTGCCGCCGAACTTGTGCACCACGGTGCGGGGCGCGGCCGGCGACAGCGGCGCGGAAGGTGATGCATAAGCAGACGACATGACAGACCTCGTGTTGAGGCCCCGCCTGTGCTGGATCATTCGACCGGGAGCCAACCCCCGCATCCTGATCCGGGTGCGGGGCCGTGGTTTTCGGAAACTACGCGAAGACGACGGGCCGCACCGTGCGAGTGGTACGGGTGGTAATGGTGGTGGTAATGGCCGAGGTGGCCGGCGCGATCGCGCCCGTGCCGGTAACCGGCAGCGGGAGGGCGAAGGTGGCGGCGCGTGCGTGCATGGGGCCAACGATTCAGCATCGCCCCGGGGGCTGTCAAGAGGTCTGCGGCAGAAGGCGCGAACGCGGCCATCACGGTTGCAATGGCAACCTTTTCGCCGCCGATCGCAGCACATCCGCCCGCTTCCTCCGGAGCCCGCCATGAGCCTGAAGATCAAGCGCGTCTACGACCCCGCCAGCGAACACGATGGTGCGCGCGTACTCGTCGACCGGCTGTGGCCCCGAGGGGTCAGCAAGACGCGCGCGCACCTGGACGATTGGCTCAAGGAGTTGGCGCCCTCGCCCGCGCTGCGCGAATGGTGGGACCACGACCCTGAGCGGATGGTGGAGTTCACCGAGCGCTATCGCGCCGAATTGGGCGATGCCGAGCATCAGGCCGCGCTGGCGCGTCTGCGCGGCATCATGGCCGAGCACCCGACGACGACGCTGCTGTATGGCGCGCAGGATCCGGTGATCAACCACGCGCACGTCCTGCAGAATTACCTGGCGCATTCGCGCCTGCATTGAACGGCGGCGCTCAGCCGAAGCGGCGCACCAGGTGGTCGCCTTCATCCGAACGCAACACCACCTCGGTGGGCTGCCCGGTGGTCCAGGCGTGCAGGCGCGCCATCATCTCGGCGTTGCGCAACGCGCCGTCGCGGGCCAGGTAACGCAGCGGGCTCCATTGCGGGCGCGACACCAGCCACGCGTCTTCGAATTGTTCGACCGCGACCACGTAGCAATGCTTGTCCATGCGGGTACCTCGCCTCGGTCCAGGGGGATGGAAATCCCGAGAGGGCTGGTCACGGCGAGCCGCGGGGGCGCCAAGCACCGGGGGAGTCCGGCAAATTGGGGAGGCGGGAACAGTGCTTCCAGCTCTTCGGTACCGGCCCGGCCTTACTCAAGGGCCCGCGGTTGAGTAGCCCAAGGGCTCCGCGTCCGGTAGCAATACGTTGTCATGGATTGGCGGCCGAAGGCCTCGGGCAAAGGCTGGGTCGAGGGGTCAGAAAAATCCGATTTTCTGTCCTTCGACATCACGTTGCCTACACAGCGTGGATGCGCCGCCATCCGCGGCCCCGCCAGGATCGCCAGCGTCTCATCCGGTGAGAACGAAGCCGCCTAGAGTCTGGCCATGCGCACGGATACGCCCATCGATCTCGCCTATGCCCGGGCCTACGCCCTCCTGCGCGCGGCCGGCGCCAGCGACCAGGGCACCTTCGACATCGTGTTTGCCCGCGCGCATGGCGAGCTGCTGGCGGGTTTTCCGGAGCATCAGGCGGACATCATCGATACGTTGCTGGGGTTTGCGCGGCAACTGGGGCGAGCGGCGGCGTGCCGGCAAGGCAGCATGGAGACCGACCACACGATCGCTTAGATACATCCAATGGCTTCAAATCCGCGTCAGCGGAAAGGTGTGCATGCACGTCATGCCTGGAGCCAAGCACCATGCGTCGCATGTTGATCGTGGGTATTTTCGTACTAGCCGGGCTTTCAGCTTCACTGGTAACCCATCGACTACGCACGCCAGCCCACGAGGTTCCAGCCCGGACTGAGGGGCGTGCGCCGTTACAAGCAAATCGGCATGGGCCTGCCGACACACACGGACCGTCGCCGGCAACGCGCACCGGCGACATCCTTTCAACCCAACAACTACCAGACCTTCCTGCTGCCCAGCTCGTCCTGTCACTGGTTCCCCGCGCGCGCGCCGGAGACGCCAAGGCAGCCAGCCAACTCTACCTGGTGCTTTCCCGTTGCAATCGTTTGGCGCAGGACACGTCCGTCGGCCTGCGCCCACAGTACGTGGACCCCGCCCTTCTGCAGCGATTGGGCGTATCCGAGGCTCAGCTTCTCGCAGGCTTGGAGTGGAACACGCTGGTATCGGAATCAGAGGAACTGGAAGGCTGCCAGCGGATTCCCGGCGATCAGCTGCGACTGGCCAGCCACTGGCTGGAGTTCGCCGCTCGCGAGGGTGACCCCTACGCGAGGCTGATCTACGCCGACAGCGCTCAGGAACTTATCGGCGGCCCGACGCAACTATTGACTGCCCCCGGCAAAGTCGAGAAATTCCGCCGCGACGCGATGACCTACTTGCACGCGGTCGCGGTGACTGGCAGCCCCGAAGCAATGATACGGCTCGCCAGCGCCTATTCGGCCGGCGTGCTGGTCGATCGCGATCCCGTCCTCGCCTATGCCTACGAGATCGCCGCAGCGTCCATTGCTGGTTCAGCCCTGCCGCATTCGCCGCTGGAAGCCGAACTCAGCAGCCAGGATCTGGCCCGGGCACGCATGCTGGCGCGGGAGTTGGGCCAGTGACAGGACGGTTAGTGAGTCTGCCCAGCATTTCAGGACGAACATGTGCAGAGAACCGAAGTGAACCTCCCTCGCGGGCGCCTCCCCTCATGCATCTTGATCGCGTGGTTTGCGGAAGCACAGTACTGCCACCGAAATCCCCGTGCGAGCGTTCCGCGCGGCTCACGCCATGCAAGCGACCGATGGCGACCCCGGCCCGATTCGAACGGGCGACCTTCCCCTTAGGAGGGGGACGCTCTATCCAGCTGAGCTACGGGGCCTAAGCGGCGGCATTGTCGCATGAACCCCCCGCGCCCCACAGCCATGGACCGCGCCGGAACGCAGCGCAGCAAGGCCGGTCGCGGCCCTCTGCTAAAATCGCCGGTTCCCGCGCCGCCTTCCCCCGCACTTCCGGCGGCGCCTCGATGCCACGCTTAGGAGTTCCTTGCATGTCCGCAGCCCTGCTCAAGACGCTCGACCTCGCCGCCACCAACGCCGGCACCTATCTCGGCCAGGGCGAATGGTCCCAGGCCACCGGCGCCGGCGTCCTGCAGCCGCTGAACCCCACCACCAACGAGGTGATCGCCGAAGTCCAGGCCACCACCGAGGCGGACTACGAGACGGTCATCGCCCGCGCGCAGGAAGCCTTCAAGGCCTGGCGCAGCGTGCCGGCCCCGCGGCGCGGCGAAGCCGTGCGCCTGTGCGGCGAGGCGCTGCGCAGGCACAAGGACGCGCTCGGCTCGCTGGTCGCGCTGGAAATGGGCAAGAGCAAGCCCGAGGGCGATGGCGAAGTGCAGGAAATGATCGACATCGCCGACTTCGCCGTCGGCCAGAGCCGCATGCTCTACGGCTACACCATGCATTCCGAGCGCCCCGGCCACCGCATGTACGAGCAGTACCACCCGCTGGGCCTGGTCGGCATCATCAGTGCGTTCAACTTCCCCGTCGCGGTGTGGGCCTGGAATGCGTTCCTGGCCGCGATCTGCGGCGACGTGTGCCTCTGGAAGCCGTCCAACAAGACCCCGCTGACCGCCATCGCGACGATGAAGATCTGCAACGCCGCGCTCAAGGAAGGCGGCTTCCCGGACATCTTCTTCCTCATCAACGATGCCGGTACCGCGCTCTCCGAGCGCCTGGTCGATGACAAGCGCGTGCCGCTGATCAGCTTCACCGGCTCCACGCAGGTCGGCCGCCTGGTGGCCGAGAAGACCGCGCGCCGCCTGGGCCGCTGCCTGCTGGAACTGGGCGGCAACAACGCGATCATCCTGGACGAAAGCGCGGACCTGAAGCTCGCCGTGCCGGGCATCGTGTTCGGCGCGGTCGGCACTGCCGGCCAGCGCTGCACCACCACCCGCCGCCTGATCGTGCACGAATCCATCTACGAGAACGTGCTGGCCACGCTGGTGAAAGCGTACAAGCAGGTCGAAGGCAAGATCGGCGACCCGACCGATGCGGCCAACCTGATGGGTCCGCTCAACAGCCGCGGCGCGGTCGAGCAGTTCCTGGCCTCCATCGAGAAGGCCAAGGCCGCCGGCGGCAAGGTCGAGACCGGCGGCACCGCCATCGACCGCCCCGGCAACTTCGTGCTGCCGGCGATCGTCACCGGCTTGAAGAACAGCGACGAGGTCGTCCAGCACGAGACCTTCGCGCCGATCCTCTACGTGATGAAGTACTCCACCCTGGACGAGGCCATCGACATGCAGAACGGCGTGCCGCAGGGCCTGTCGTCGTCGATCTTCACCCAGAACCTCAAGGCCGCCGAGCGCTTCCTGTCGGCCGCCGGTTCGGACTGCGGCATCGCCAACGTCAACATCGGCACCTCCGGCGCGGAGATCGGTGGCGCGTTCGGTGGCGAGAAGGACACCGGCGGCGGCCGCGAGTCCGGCTCGGATGCGTGGAAGGTCTACATGCGCCGCCAGACCAACACCATCAATTACTCCGATTCGCTGCCGCTGGCGCAGGGCATCAAGTTCGACCTCTGACCACCGCGCGCGGCGCGGCGGGGCTATCGAAGGGGCGGATGCCGGTCATCCGCCCCTTTTCACGTCTTACTAAGGGATAATCCCGCCGTCCGCTCACTCACCCGCAACGGAGCCGCTCGATGGGCAGCGTTCGACAGACCAGCACCCTGGCCATCATCAGCCTGGTGGCCGGCATTCTCGGCTGGACCGTGTTGCCCTTCCTGGGCAGCGTCACGGCGATCATCACCGGCCACATGGCCCGCGCGGAAATACGGCGCCAGCCCGACCGGTTCGAAGGCGATGGCCTGGCCGTGGCCGGCCTGGTGCTGGGCTGGGTCAACGTGGGCCTGTGGATCCTCGGCATCCTGGCATTCATGCTGTTCTTCGGTGGCCTGGCCTGGCTGGGCTGGGCCCATTCCTGAGCACGATGGAACTCTGCTCGCAGTCGCGCTTCAGCAACCGGGTGGCGGATTATGTCCGCTATCGCCCGGGCTACCCCCCGCAGCTGATGGCCTGGGTGCATGGCCGCCTCGGCGTGTCGCCCCAGGCACGGGTCGCCGACATCGGCGCCGGCACCGGCATCTCTTCGCGCATGTTCCTGCAGGCCGGCCATCCGGTCATCGCAGTGGAGCCGAACGCGGCCATGCGCACCGCCGCCGAACAATGGCTCGGCGGTGAAGCCGGCTTTTCGGCGGTCGGCGGCAGCGCCGAAGCCACCGGCCTGGCCGACGCCAGCGTGGACGTGGTGAGCGCCGCGCAGGCCTTCCACTGGTTCGACACCCGCGCCGTGCGCGTGGAATGGGCGCGCATCCTGCGTCCGGCTGGGCTGGCGCTGGTCTATTGGAACTCGCGCCTGCTGGAGGCCACGCCGTTCCTGGCCGGCTACGAGGCGCTGCTGCTGGAGTTCGGTACCGACTACAGCGCCGTGGCCGAGCGCTACCAGGACGATGCCACCATGCGCGCGTGGTTCGGCGACGGCTTCATCGAGGCTGCCAGCTTCCCCAACGTGCAGCGCATGGATTTCGCCGCGCTGCGCGGCCGCCTGCTGTCCTCCTCCTACGCCCCGGCCGAAGGCCACCCGCGCCATGCGCCGATGCTCCAGGCGCTGCGCGTGCTGTTCGACCGCCACGCGGTCGACGGCCACATCGAATTCGCTTACCAGACCCGCGCCTTTGCCGGCACCTTGAACTGAATGTATTCCCTCGCCCGACCCTTCCTGTTCGCCCTCGACGCCGAACGCGCCCACGGCCTGGGGCTGCGCGCGATCGACGCCGCCTACCGCACCGGCACCGTGTCGCTGCTGGCCCCGCGCATCGCCCCGCTGCCCACCCCGGCCTTCGGCCTGCAGTTCCCCAACCCGGTGGGCCTGGCCGCCGGGCTGGACAAGAACGGCGAGCACGTCGAGGCATTGTTCTCGCTGGGCTTCGGCTTCGTGGAAATCGGCACGGTCACCCCGCGCCCGCAGGCCGGCAACCCGCGCCCGCGCCTGTTCCGGCTGCCGGCGCACGAGGCCATCATCAACCGCATGGGCTTCAACAACCTCGGCGTGGATGCGCTGGTGCGCAACGTCGAGCGCGCACGCCGCCGCAACGGCCTGCTCGGCATCAACATCGGCAAGAACAAGGACACGCCCAACGAGTCCGCCGCCGAGGACTACCTGCATTGCCTGGAGCGGGTCTACCCGCTGGCGGACTACATCACCGTCAACATTTCCTCGCCCAACACCGCCGGCCTGCGTGAACTGCAGGAGGAGCAGGCACTGCGCCAGCTCATCGGCGCGCTGCGCGAGGGCCAGGAAAAGCTCGCCGCCCAGCATGGCAAGCGCGTGCCGATGCTGGTCAAGGTGGCACCGGACCTGAGCGACCGCGACATCGAGGCCGCTGCGCGCGTGCTTTCGGAATTGTCGGTGGATGGCGTGATCGCCACCAACACCACCATCGCCCGCCCGCTGGTCGAAAGCGACCCGGTGGCGAAGGAAACCGGCGGCTTGTCCGGCGCGCCGCTGATGGGGCAATCCACGCTGGTGTTGCGCCGCCTGCGCTCGCGCCTGCCCGAGTCGATCCCGCTGATCGGCGTGGGCGGCATCGCCAGCGGTGCCGACGCCGTGGCGAAGATGTCGGCCGGCGCCAGCCTGGTACAGGTGTACAGCGGGCTGATCTACCGCGGGCCGGCGCTGGTTGGCGAATGCGTGGAGGCAATCCGCCGCCGTCGCGAGGCCCCGAGTCGCGGAGCGGTCTCGGCGCTATGACGACGGCCTGGACGCTGCACGAAAACGCGCCACTGCGCAGCCTCAACACCTTCCACGTCGACGCCACCGCGCCGTGGCTGCTGCAACTGGACGACCCGGCCGCGCTGCCCGAAGTGCTGGCGCTGCCCGCGCTCGCCGGGCAGCCCCTGCTGGTGCTGGGCAGCGGCAGCAACGTGCTGCTGGCCGCCGACCCGGAAGGCGTCGTGTTGAGCTTCAACAACCGTGGCATCGAGATCCTGGCGCACCACGCCGACCACGCCCTCGTGCGCGCCGGTGCCGGCACGCCATGGCACGGGCTGGTGATGTGGTCGCTGGAACATGGCCTGTCGGGCCTGGAAAACCTGGCGCTGATTCCGGGCACCGTCGGCGCGTCGCCCATCCAGAACATCGGCGCGTATGGCGCGCAGGTCGGCGAGTTCGTGCACGCGGTGGAAGCCTGGGACCGGCAGCAGAATGCATTCGTGCGGTTCGACGCCGAACAGTGCGCCTTCGGCTACCGAGACAGCGTGTTCAAGCGCGAACCCGGGCGGTGGCTGATCGTGGCGGTGGATTTCCGCTTGCCGCTGCTGCACGAACTGCGCCTGGACTATGCCGGCATCCGCGAGGAACTGGCGGCGATGGGCGTGGCCACGCCGGAAGCGCGTGACGTCGCGCAGGCGGTCATCGCCATCCGCAAGCGCAAGCTGCCCGACCCGGACGTGCTCGGCAACGCCGGCAGCTTCTTCAAGAACCCGCAGCTGCCGCTGGAGCAGATCGAGACCCTGCGCCATGCATGGCCCGCCCTGCCGGTGTTCCCCGGCGAGCGCGAGGGCCTGGGCAAGGTCTCGGCGGCGTGGCTGATCGAGCAGTGCGGCTGGAAAGGCGCGCGCGAGGGTGATGCCGGCGTCTCCCCGCACCACGCGCTGGTGCTGGTGAATCATGGACAGGCCACGGGTGCGCAACTGCTGGCACTGGCACGCCGCATCGCCGATTCGGTCCGCGAACGCTTCGCGGTGGTGATCGAGCCGGAGCCCCTGCTGATCGGCGCGCAGTGGTGAATACCGCCAGCACGCACACGCCGCTGCGCGCGGCCGGGCTGATGCTGGTCAGTACCTGCTGCTTCGGCCTGATGGCCATCGCCATCCGCTACGCGTCGGCGTCGGTGGCGACCAACCAGATCGCCTTCTTCCGCAACTTCTTCGGCCTGCTGGCGCTGCTGCCGTTCCTGTTCGTGCGCGGCGGCCCCTTGCCGCGCACGCAGCACATGCACCTGTACCTGGTGCGCACGCTGATCGGCCTGGCCTCGATGCTCTGCGGCTTCTGGGCCATCGGCCACCTGCCGCTGGCGCAGGCGATCTCGCTTTCCTATTCCACACCGCTGTTCGTCACCGTGCTGGCGGTGCTGTGGCTGGGCGAGAAGGTACGCATGCGCCGCTGGCTGGCGGTGGCCGCCGGCTTCCTCGGCGTGCTGATCATCCTGCGCCCGGGTTCGGCCTCCTTCAGCCCTGGCCTGCTGGTGGCGTTGGCGGCGGCGATGATCAGCGCGGTGGTGGCGATCCAGATCAAGCAGCTCTCGCGTACCGACCCGCCCGATACCGTGGTGTTTTACACCTACGTGCTGTGGGTGCCGATGTCGCTGCTCACCGCGCTGCCGAACTGGAGCTGGCCGCAGGGCGGCACGTGGGTGTGGCTGGTGTTGACCGGCGTGTTCGGCACGGGCGGGCAGCTGTTCTGGACCCGTGCGTTGAAGCTGGGCGAAGTCTCCGCGCTGCAGCCAATCAGCTTCATGCAGTTGCCGCTGGTGGCGGCGCTAGGCGGCTGGCTGTTCGGCGAATCGCTGGACCGTCACACGGTCGCGGGCGCGTTGATCATCGTCGGTGCCAATGTCTACATCGCCCACCGCGAGGCGGTGCTGGCGCGACGCGCAGCCACTCACGCGCCGGTCGAAGGCGCCAAACCGGGCGAGTGAACCCCGCGCCGATGCCCTAAGCTGCGTGCATGGACATGCACGCCAAGCCGCAGCGCACCCCTTCCCGCACGATTGGCCTGATCGGCGGCATGAGCTGGGAATCCACCCTGCCCTACTACCGCCACATCAACGAGGTGGTGCGCCGCGAATGTGGCGGCCTGCATTCGGCCCGCCTGTTGCTGCACAGCGTGGACTTCGCCGACATCGAAGCGATGCAGCGGGCCGGCGACTGGGACGCCGCCGGCGCCCTTCTGGCCAGTGCGGCACGTTCGCTGCACGCCGGCGGCGCCGACTTCCTCGTGTTGTGCACCAACACCATGCACCGCGTGGCCGACGCGATCGAGGCCGCCACCCCGTTGCCGCTGCTGCATATCGCCGACCCCACCGCCGCCGCATTGACGAGGCTGGGCGCGCGCAAGGTCGGCCTGCTCGGCACCCGCTTCACGATGGAGCAGGACTTCTACCGCCAGCGCCTGCGACAACAGGGCTTCGAGGTCATCGTGCCCGACGCCGGCGCACGCGAGGACGTGCACCGGATCATCTACGACGAACTGTGCCAAGGCGTACTGCGCGACACGTCGCGGCAGCGCTATCGCGAGGTCATCGCCGCGCTGGTGGAGGCCGGCGCCCGCGCCGTCGTGCTCGGCTGCACCGAGATCGCGCTGCTGGTGCGCGCGGAGGATGCCAGCGTGCCCCTGCTCGACACCGCGCTGCTGCACGCCGAGGCCGCGGCACTGCACAGCCTGCGCTGATCAGGCGCGGCGACGGCGCCAGAAGCTCGAGGTGGCCTCGAATGCGCGGTCCAGTTCGCCGCGCGAATCAGCGGGGCGGTAGTCGCGGCGCGGCGCGGGATCGACGTGGTGCTCGGCCAGGAAGCCTGCAGCCGCATCGGCCACCTGCGGCAACGCCAGCAGGCGACGATGGCCGGCGCCGTGCGTCACCACCAGGCGCGAACCGGGCCACACGGCGACCAGCCGCTGCGATTGCGCCAGCGGCACCTCGCGATCACCGCTGTCGTGCACGACCAGCAAGGCATCGCGCGGCACTTCGGCGGGAAGCGCGGCGATGTCGAGGTCGCGCCATTCGATGCCCAGCCAGCGGGACACGCGCCGGGTGAAGCGCGAGACCGTCTCGCCGGCCACGCCGAGTTGCCGCGCGAACCCGTCGATCGCCGCTTGCGGCTCGCAGAAAGGCGCCACGAACACCAGCGCGCGCGGTGCCTGCCAACCCTGGCGCATGGCCAGTGCCACCGCGGTGCAGCCGCCGGAGTGCGCGACGACGCCGTGCAGCGATCCCAGGCGCGACTCCAGCGCGCGCAGCGCGTCGGCGAACTCGAAGAACGTCACCCGGCGGCGGCCGTGGCGGCTGCCACCCGAGGCGCCGTGCGCGGGTGCGTCGAACGCCGCCACGCGGAATCCCGCTGCCAGCAGCGGCTGCACGAAGGCATGCAGCTGCCCGGCGTGGCCGCCCCAGCCATGCACGAGGAGTACCCACGGACCCTGCTCGCCCCAGGCCCAGGCGGCCACGCTGTTGTCGTGCAGCGTCAGCGGTTCGTGCCTGGCCTGCGCCAGGCAGGCGCGGGCCGCGGCGTCGGGGTGGGTGCGCGGCGCGCGAAACCACAGCCGGTCCATCACCACGGACGCCAGCGCGGGACTGATGCGCGCCAGCGTGCGCATCCCCACACGCAGCAACACCAGACCGGGCGCCACGCCCCGTGGCCGCTTGGCCGTGGGCGTGGCGCCCGCGGTTCCCGCCTGTACCCGTGTAGACATCACCCACCTCCTGGTCACGATGAAGACGCACGCAGCGCGTGCGGAACCAGGCAAGGCTAGGCGGGCATGCCCGCCGCGTAAGCAGGCGCGATCGCCAGTTGCCGGGGCAATCGCGCCAGCACCGGCTCAGAACAGCTTGGCGTCGTGCGGCTGGAACTTGCGCCGGAATGCGGCAGGCGTGAGCTGCGTGTGGCGGGCGAACAGCCGCGAGAATGTGGCCACGTCGAGGTAACCAACCTGCTCGGCGACCTGTGCCACGCTCAGGGTGGTGGCTTCCAGCAGCTTGCGCGCCTTCTCCACGCGCAGGTCTTGCAGCATCTCCAGCGGCGTGCGGCCGGTCTCTGCCCTGAAGCGGCGCAGCAGCGTGCGGCTGGACAGATGGAACGCGCGTGACAGTTCGGCCAGGTTGTAGCGCTCGGCCAGGCGTGGCGCGAACCAGGCCGCGACCGAGCGCGAGAACGACTCCTGCCGGCGCGCCGACAGGCGCCGGTCCAGGTACGGCGCCTGGCTGTCGCGTCCGCCGTCGATCAGGCTGAAGCGACCCACCGCGCGCGCAAGGCTGGGACCGGCGCGATCGCGGATCAGCTGCAGGGCCAGATCCCCGTAAGCGGTGAATGCCCCGGAGGTGACGATGCCGCCATCGCGCACCAGCAGCGCGTCGCGCACGACCTCCACTTGCGGATAGCGTGCCGCCATCTGCTCGGCGAACGCCCACGAGGTGGTGGCGCGGCGCCCGTCGAGCACGCCGGCTTCGGCGAGGAGCAGGCTGCCGGTGCATACCGAGGCCAGCGTGCGGTGGCGCCCGGCATCGGCGATCAGCGCCTGCTCGGCGCGCAGCCGGCCGAAGGTGTCCTCCAGCGGCGGCATGTCCGCGCCGAAGTCGAAGGCCGGTACGACCAGGAGGTCGTAGGCCCCCACCGCCTCCACCGATAGTCCGACGCCGCCCGCCAGCCGGACCGTGCCCGCGCGGGTCCCGACGATGGAAACCTCGAACGGCGGGGGCGCGTCAGGCGAGCGATAGGCCTGGATGCGGTTGGCAACGAGCAGCACGTCGGACAGGCCGAGGACCTCGGCGCCCATGCATCCGTCATAGGCAAGAATGGCAATGCGCATGCGCGCCTCCGGCAAGGAATGCCCAAAGCGTGGCGATCCCGCCACGCAGGTCAAGCCCCCGGGTTCTCGGAAGACGCATGCACGCGGAGAAAAATCCCCGTCGGATCAATCGCCTGGCCGGGACTACCCGGTCACGACTGGCGCGGGACCCCATGAATCTGGCGGGATCGCCCAAGTCGCCTGCAGGCTCCCTGCCCCGCCCGGCAGCGCCTCGGCATCCCCTAGGCGGGCGCCCGGGCGCCGTGGCGAAGCCAAGGCCGGTGATGGCGGCGGAAGCTCACCAGGTACAGGCCGGTCACCCAGGCCAGCGCCGCGCACCAGCCGGCCAGGATGTCGGAGGGGTAATGCACGCCGAGATAGACCCGCGATATCCCCACCAGCAGCACGAACACACCCGCCGCCAGCGCCACGGGCCAGCGCCAGCGCGTGCGCCACGCCAGCGCCACCAGCACCGCGGCCAGCGTCATGGAACCCATCGCATGGCCGCTGGGGAAACTGAAGGTGCTTTCCGGCGCGATCGACTCCCACAGGCTCGGCCGCTCGCGCTGGAAGAAGTGCTTGGCGCCGACGTTCAACATCGCCGAGCCCACGAAGGCGACGAGCGCGAACGTCGCCTCGCGCCAGCGCCGCATGGCCAGCAGCACCACCACGATCAGCGTATCGGCCGGGATCAGCCCCCACTGGTAGCCCAGTCTGGACACCAGCACGAAGAACCCGCCCAGCGCGGGGCTCGCCCAGCCGCGCAGCCGCCACAGCAGCGGATCGTCGAAGAAGAAGTTCTCCAGCTCGTGCACTTCGTCGGCCAGGCTGGCGAACACGCCCAGCGGCAGCAGCACGCCGCCGAACAGCAGCACGACGCGCCAGGCGTTGCGGCCCAGCCAGTGGCGGAATCCGGCCGGGCTTTCAGCCGGCCGGACGGGCATAGCGGTTTTCGACGTACTCGTCGATCAGCGCGACGAATTCCTGCGCGATGTTCTCCCCACGCAGCGTCACCTTCTTCTCGCCGTCCACGAACACCGGCGCGGCAGGCGCCTCGCCGGTGCCGGGCAGCGAGATGCCGATGTTGGCGTGGCGCGATTCGCCCGGTCCGTTCACCACGCAACCCATCACCGCCAGCGTCATCGATTCGGCGCCCGGGTGCGTGACCTTCCACTCGGGCATCTTGCCGCGCACGTGGTTCTGCACGACCTTGGCCAGCTCCTGGAAGAACTCCGAGGTCGTGCGGCCGCAGCCCGGGCAGGCGGTGACCAGCGGGGTAAAGGCGCGCTGGCCGGTGGTCTGCAGCAGCTCCTGCGCGACGATCACTTCCTGCGTGCGCGACTGCCCCGGCTCGGGCGTCAGCGAGATGCGGATGGTGTCGCCGATGCCTTCCTGCAGCAGCACCGACAACGCGGCGGCCGAGGCCACGATGCCCTTGCTGCCGATACCCGCCTCGGTAAGCCCCAGGTGCAGGGCGAAATCGCAGCGCGCGGACATGTCGCGATACACCGCGATCAGCTCCTGCACGCCGGAAACCTTGGCCGAGAGCACGATGCGGTCGCGCGGCAGGCCCAGTTCCACCGCGCGCTCGGCCGAGTCCACCGCCGAGCGGATCAGCGCCTCGCGCAGCACGCGGCCGGCATCCCAAGGCTGCTCGCGGCGCGAGTTCTCGTCCATCAACTGTGCGGCCAGGCCCTGGTCCAGCGATCCCCAGTTGGCACCGATGCGCACCGGCTTGCCGTAGCGGATGGCGAACTCGATCAGCTGGCCGAACTGCAGGTCCTTCTTCTTGCCGAAGCCGACGTTGCCCGGGTTGATGCGGTACTTGGCCAGCGCCTCGGCGCAGGCCGGCTCGCCAGCCAGCAGCTGGTGGCCGTTGTAGTGGAAATCGCCGATCAGCGGCACCTCGATGCCCATCATCGCCAGCTTGTCGACGATGCGCGGGATGGCCGCGGCGGACTCGGGGTTGTTGACGGTCAGGCGCACCATCTCCGAGCCGGCGCGCCACAGTTCGGCGACCTGCTTGACGCTGGCGGCGACGTCGGCGGTGTCGGTGTTGGTCATCGACTGCACCACCACCGGCTTGCCACCACCGACGGTGACATTGCCGATGCGGACCGGCTGGGTCAGGCGGCGGGGCCAGGCGCCGGTCTCGGCGGGGGGGGTCGGTCGGGTCACGGCGTCATGCATGGGCCCCATTTTAGTGCGAGCCGGCCCAATGCGCGCCAACTTCCACCGCCCCTGCCGCCGACCCGGTACCCGGCATGCGCTGTGACAGACTGTCGCACGCGTCCCCGCGCGCGACCGCATAGCATGGCGCCCTGATGGACAACAGCAACAACGCCTCCTTCCTCCGCACCCTGTGCAGCCTGCGCTGGCTGGCCACCGCCGGGCAGGCGGTCACCATCCTCGTCGCCACCTGGGGCCTGGGGCTGGCCCTCCCGCAGCCGCCGCTGTGGGCGGGCGTGCTCGCGCTGGCGGTGTTCAACCTGTATGCCCGCTGGCGGGTCGGGCTGGAGCGGCCGATCGGCCCGGCGACCGCGTTTGGCCACGTGCTGGTGGATGTGGTCGTCCTGACCTGGATGATCGGCTGGAGCGGCGGCATCGCCAATCCGTTCGGCTCGCTGTTCCTGGTGCTGATCGCCCTGGCCGCCTTCGCCCTGCCGCTGGCCTGGGGCCTGGCGGTGGCGGCGGCCTGCGTGGCCGGCTACACGCTCAGCGCCTTGTTCGGCCTGCCGCTGCCGCCGGGGCGGATCGATCCGGACGTGCTGCACCTGGTCGGCGTGGCGCTCAATTTCCTGCTGTCCTCGGCGGTGGTGGTGGTGTTCACCACACGGTTGGCGTTCTCGCTGCGCCAGCGCGAGCAGGAACTGGCCACGCTGCGCGAGCGCTTCGCCCGCAACGAGGGCATCGTCACCCTGGCCACGCATGCGGCCTCGGTGGCGCACGAACTCAACACCCCGCTGGCGACGATGACACTGCTGGTGGACGACATCGCCGAGCAATCGCAGCAGGCCGAGCTGCGCGAGGACCTGGACACGCTGCGCGAACTGCTGGTGCTGTGCCACGAGCGCGTGCTCGCACTGGCCGCGCCCGCCGACCGCAGCAATGCACAGGAAGCGGTCACCGTGCAGGAAGTGCTGGCGCAGTGGCGCCTGGTGCGCCCGGACGTGCAGCTGCAGCGCAACCTCGACGCCCCCATGCGGCTGCGCCTGGAACCGGGCGTGGGCCACTTGTTGATGGTGCTGCTCAACAACGCCGCCGACGCCAGCGAGCGCGCCGGCCGCCCGCGCGTGGACCTGGAACTGCGCGTGGCCGGTGGCCAACTGCTGGGCGAAGTGCGCGACTATGGGGCTGGCTTCGACACCGCCAAGGCCACCCTGCCCAATACCCTGTACGACAGCGGCAAGCGACACGGGATGGGCGTCGGCCTGGCCCTGTCGCACGCCACCGTCGAACGCCTGGCCGGTGAACTGTGGATGCAGCCCGCCCAGGGCAGCGGCGCGCGGGTGGGTTTCCGCCTGCCGCTGCCCGTGGCAGAGGAGACGACGTCGTGAACCCGAGTAACACGCAAGGAGATTCCCGTGGCCTTTCGACCGGCGCACATGCCGCCCACCCCGCTCCCGCCCCGTTCGGCGCCGGGAGCCTGGCCGTGAACGCCCCCACGAGCCGTGTCGGCCTGCTGGTCGATGACGATGCGCTGTACCTGCGCACGCTGCAGCGCAGCTTGGCCCGGCACGGCGTGGAGACCGTGGTGGCCAGCGACCCGGCCAGCGCGTTGCGCGTGGCGCGGGAGTCGCGCCCGGACTTCGCCTTGATCGACCTCAAGCTCGGCCACGATTCGGGCCTGGCGCTGATCCAGCCGCTGCGCGCGATCCGCGCCGACATGCGCATCCTGCTGGTGACCGGCTACGCGAGCATCGCCACCGCGGTGGAGGCGATCAAGCTCGGGGCGGACGACTACCTGCCCAAGCCGGCGAACATCCCCACCATCCTGCGCGCGCTCGGCGAGGACGACGAAGAACTGCCGGAAGCCGAGGGCGAGGAAGACACCACGCCGGAGATGATGACCCCGCTCAGCCGCCTGCAGTGGGAGCACATCCAGCAGGCGCTGCACGAGACCGGCGGCAACATCTCGGCGGCGGCGCGCTTGCTGGGCATGCACCGGCGCTCGCTGCAGCGCAAGCTGACCAAGCGGCCGAGCCCGGGACGCTGAAGGTCGCCCTCGGGATGTCCGGGCGCGCTGGTTGAAGATTTTCCTGCAGGAGCGGCTTCAGCCGCGACCGCGGGACCCGCACGGTTGCGGCTGAAGCCGCTCCTACAGGGAAAGTCCTTGGAGGATGCGACAAAAAGAAGGCCGCCCGAAGGCGGCCTTCTTCGTTCCACGTCAGCGGCGACTCACCAGAACGCGGTGTACAGCGCGATCAGGATCGCGATGACACCCACCGCGCCCATGTTGAAGCTCATCGGCGTGCCGTAGCGCACGTCGTCGGTGCGGATCATGTCGCGGCCCGGCTGCGCCTTCGTCGCCAGCGACACCGCCACCGCGGCCACCAGCGAGGCCAGGAACACCACGCCCACGCGGTCCATGAACGGCAGCGACGGCCAGCCCAGCTTGAACACGATCGACAGCACGAACGAGCCGATCGCCGCGGTCAGCGCGCCGGCTTCGTTGGCGCGCTTCCAGAACAGGCCCAGCATGAAGATCACCACGATGCCCGGGGTGAAGAAGCCGGTGAATTCCTGGATGTACTGGAAGCCCTGGTCGAAGCCGCCCAGCAGCGGGCGCGCGGTGAGGATGCCCACGATCACCGCCACGATGGCGACGATGCGGCCCACGCGCACCAGATGCTTCTGGTCGGCCTGCGGGCGCGACTTGGCGTAGAAGTCCAGGGTGAAGATGGTCGCCACCGAGTTGATCTTCGAGGCCAGCGAGGCCACGATCGCCGCCACCAGTGCGGCGAACACCAGCCCAAGGATGCCGCTGGGCAGCAGCTGCATCATGGTCGGGTAGGCCTGGTCGGGCTTGGCCAGGTCCGGCGCCAGTACCACCGCGGCAATGCCCGGCACGACGATCACCACCGGCATCAGCAGCTTCAGGAACGCGGCGAACACCATGCCCTTCTGCGCCTCGCCGATGTTCTTGGCTGCCAGCGCGCGCTGGATGATGTACTGGTTGAAGCCCCAGTAGCTGATGTTCATGATCCACAAGCCGCCCAGCAGCACGCTCAGGCCCGGCAGGTCCTTGTAGAACGGGTTGTCCTTGGAAAGGATCATGTGGAAGTGCTCCGGGTGGGCATTCCACAGGTGCTGGAAGCCGGCCAGCACGCCTTCCCCGCCGCCGATGCGCGAGAGCGTCAGGCCGGCCACCAGCAGGCCGCCGAGCACCAGCAGGGTGACCTGCACGATGTCGGTCAGCGCCACCGCCTTCAGGCCGCCATACAACTGGTACAGCAGCGCGAAGATGCCGATCAGCGCCAGCGCCAGCATCTGGTCCATGCCGGTGACCTGGGTCACCGCGATCGAGCCCAGCCACAGGATCGAGGTCAGGTTGACGAACACGTACAGGCCCAGCCAGAACACCGCCATCAGCGTGCGGATGCGGTTGCCGTAACGCTGTTCCAGGAACTGCGGCATCGTGTAGATGCCATTGCGCAGGAAGACCGGCAGGAAGAACTTGCCCACGATCAGCAGCGTCAGCGCGGCCATCCATTCGTAGGAGGCGATCGCCAGGCCGATGGCGTAGCCGGAGCCGGCCATGCCGATGATCTGTTCGGCGGAAATATTGGCGGCGATCAGCGAGGCACCGATCGCCCACCACGGCAGCGACTTGCTGGCGAGGAAGTAATCCTCCGCGCTCTTGTCATGCCCTGCCTTCTCGCGCGAAACCCACTGCGCGAGCACGAAGATGCCGGCCAGATACACCAGCACGATCACGATATCGAGTGTTGCCAGACCCACTTCACTTCTCCCGGCCGGACGCGCGCGGCACGTGGCTGCGTCGGCTGATGGCTTGGAAAAACGCGCGACGGCCTCCCCGGCCGCCGCGCGTTGCGTTGCTTACTTCGTAGTGGCGCAATCCACCGCGACCGCGTCGGCCTGGCTCTGGCCCAGCGCGATGCGCGAGAACGAGACGTCGGCCTTGGCCGCGCTGGCCACGTACGGCAGCTGTACCAGCTTGGACATATCCGCGCCGGCGGTCTGGAAGCACTTCAGCGGCACGCCGATGATCTTCCACTCGCCCGCCGGCAGCTTGCCGACGGTCTTGCCGATGTCGACCTGGCCGGCGCAGCCCTGCCCGCAGCCCACGCCCAGCCACAACGGGGCGGCGATGTCCGCGTCGCGACGCAGCGTCACGTACATCACGATGTCGCCGTTGGTTTCGCGGCTCAGGTCCACCGCCTTGCCCGACACCAGCTGCACGCGCGCGTCCGAGGCGCCCGACCAGACCAGTCGGCGCGCATCTTCCTGCGCCTTGTGGTCGACCGCGCTCATCTTCAGGCTGCCGTCGGACAGGCCCACCGGCACGGTGGTGGCCGGCATGTCGGCCTGGGTGGCGCTGGAAAGCTGCATCGCCAGGCCGATGGCCGGCTTGCCGCGGTTGAAGTACACGCCGCCGGCGGACTGGTCACCGCTCACGCCCGACTCCTCGGACAGCTTGGCCTGCTCGCCCTTGTCGGCGTAGGTCAGGCCGTAGCCGAAGGCGAACTGCGGGTCGTAGTCCTTCTGGCCCACGTTGTTGTGGAACTGCACCGCGGTGCGCGGCCAGGAGAAGCTGAGCTTGCCCTTGAAGTCGTTCTGCACGCTGCCATCGGCCTTGCGCAGGATGACGTCGGCGATGCCGCCGCCTTCCGAGCCCGGCAGCCAGGCGGCCACGAACGCGTCGGCGGTGTTGATCTCGCGGTTCATCCACAGCGGGCGGCCGCTGAGGAACACCGCCACCACCGGGATGCCGTCGGCCTTGAGCTTCTTCAGCAGCTCCAGGTCGCTGTCATCGCCCGGCTTGTAGAGCAGCGTGGCGATATCGCCCTGGAATTCGGCGTACGGGTTTTCGCCGAACACCACCACGGCCACGTCCGGCTTGGCCTTGTACTTACCATCGATGGCCAGCTCGGCCTTGCCGCCGGCGGCGTCGATCTGCTGCTTCAGCCCTTCCCAGATCGTGTTGCCGTTCGGGTAGTCGGCGCGCTGGGTGCCGGTGCCCTGCCAGTTCAGCGTCCAACCGCCGGACTGCTTGCCCATGTCGTTGGCGCCGTCGCCGGCCACCAGGATGCGCTTGTGCGGATCAAGCGGCAGCGTGCCGCCGTTGTTCTTCAGCAGCACGAGCGACTCGCGCACCGCCTGGCGGGCGATGGCGCGGTGCTCGGGCGAGCCGAGCAACTCGTACTTGCCACCCAGCGGGCGCTGCGACGGCTTGCCGGCCTCGAACAGGCCCAGGCGCATCTTGACGCGCAGGATGCGGCGCACCGCGTCGTCCAGGCGCTCCTGGGAGATTTTGCCGGACTTCACCGCCGCCAGCTCGGTCTCGTACAGGCCCTTCCAGCTGTCCGAAGCCATCGCCATGTCCAGGCCGGCGTTGAACGCGGCCGGGCAATCGGTGGTGGTGCAGCCCTTGACCTGGCCGTGGCCGTTCCAGTCGCCGACGACGAAACCGCCGAAGTTCATGCGGTCCTTCAACACGTCGGTGAGCATGGCCTTGTAGCCGTGCATCTTCTCGCCGTGGAAGCTGTTGAACGAAGCCATCACCGCCTGCGCGCCGGCTTCGATGGCCGGCGGATAACCGGCCGCGTGGATATCGCGCAGCTCCGCTTCGGTGACCTGGGTATCGCCCTGGTCCTTGCCATCGGTGGTGCCGCCGTCGCCGACGTAGTGCTTGACCGAGGAAATGACGTGGTGGCCGTCGAGGAAGCCCGGCTGGCCGGGTTCGCCCTGCAGGCCCTTGACCATCTCGCCCGCGTAGCTCGCCACGACCTGCGGCGATTCGGAGTAGCCCTCGTAGGTGCGTCCCCAGCGATCATCCTGCGGCACCGCCACGGTGGGCGCGAAGGTCCACTCCATGCCGGTGACGCGCGTTTCGGCCGCGGTGACCTCTCCGATCTTGCGGATCAGCTCGGGGTTGCGCATCGCACCCAGGCCGATGTTGTGCGGGAACAACGTGGCGCCGACGATGTTGCTCTGGCCGTGCACGGCATCGATGCCGAAGATGATCGGGATCGCATGGCCGCCCTTGGAGGTGTCCATGGACGCCTCGTAGAACGCATCGGCGAGCTTGAGCCACTCGGCGGGGCTGGCGTTGTACTTGCCACCCGGGTCGGAGCTGCCGCCGGCGAGGATGGAGCCGATGCGGTACTTGCGCACGTCGTCGGGGGTGATGCTGGCGATATCACCCTGGATGGTCTGGGCGACCTTTTCCTCGACGCTCATCTGCGCCATCACGTCATCGATGCGCTTTTCCAGCGCCGGATCGTTGGCGAACGGCCACTTCGGCGTGGGCCACTGATCCGGGTGGATGGTGACGGCCTGGTCGGCGGCCGGCGTGGCCGGCGCCGCGGCGGCGGTCTTTTCGGCCTCGCTGTTGCCATCGCGGTGGCAGGCGGCGAGCAGGAACAGCGAGGCAGCAGTAGCGGCGGCCAGCAGATGACGGGTCATCGGCGCGCGCGCGCGACGAGGCAACTTTTCCAAGATGCGATTCTCCATACGGGTAGGCCGTCGGGCGGTGAGCCGACGGCGGCGGCGGCTACGTTTCTGCATTTTGTATAGCGCTGTCAAACTTCAGCTTGGCTATAGCTCGTGGGCATCCGTATATCGGAATGGGATATATGGGGTATGGGGCGCGAAAAGCTCGGAGCTGTTGAGGTTTTTTTGATTGCCGCTTTGTTCGGCGGTGGCGGGTTGAGGCGGGATATTGTTGCGGCGCACCACGGCGCGGACGGGGGATTGCGCGGTGGTTGGGGTGGCTTTTTTATGAGGGCGCGCTGGGGGTGCGGCTTGTTGCGTTGTCTTACGGTGCGGGCACCGGTCTGCCGGGCATGGGCGTCACGGCTCAGCAGACGTCCTGTCCGATTCGCCGCCGCGGGCCCTCCATGGCCCGCTGACGCCCATACCCGCCAGACCGGCGCTAGGCGCTTTGTCTTTCACGCTTCGTTTGGGGCGCGCGGGAGGGTGGGTG
>Ga0310344_10000092_pt1 | contig 71873 bp, 59 predicted proteins | sample HC15DNA20200_MG_FD_203801 | JGI IMG/M metagenome (GOLD analysis project Ga0310344, IMG submission 203801) | Marine microbial communities from station ALOHA, North Pacific Subtropical Gyre - HC15-DNA-20-200_MG | ecosystem: Environmental > Aquatic > Marine > Oceanic | place: Pacific Ocean: North... | reverse complement strand
GTAATTCAAGATTTTGCTGCATGCACTTCGGCCGTTCAAATTGAAGACGAGATCTGGATGGGCACAAATCGCGGAAAAATGATTGGGATCTTCCCTGTGCATTAGAGTCTCGACTAAAGAGCTATCGCGACCGTGACACCCATTTTTGCAAACACCCGCCGGAAGGACTAGTTTCACAATCTCGAGTAAGCCCTGCAAAAATATTTCCCAGTTCATCCCCAGCCAGACCTTCTGGGCGCGTGCCAGGAATAAAGTAATCTAGCGAGCCATCTCTGGCGTTACCAATTCTGACACCGACTTGCCAACCAGGATTTCTAGGAACACTCCCACCACCTTCCGGAGCAGCCGCAGGTCCGGGAAGTCTGGAACCAGATTCTGAATCCGCCACAATTAGGGTGTCATCTTCAAGAATGGTGATACCACTTGGTCGACCAAAATGCCGCCATTCATCCAAGAAATTCAATTGCTCATCAAATATTTGAATTCTGTTATTTGAACGGTCAGCAACAAAAAGACGCCCTTGAGAATCAAATGCCAAGGCATGGGGCCCCATAAATTCGCCAGGTCCATCCCCCAATTTTCCAACTGACTTAATGAACTCTCCGTCTTTAGTAAAAAGAACCAATCGATCACCATCTTGTTGCGCAGTGGAAGGCCGAGGCCAATGGCCATCGGCTATCACAATGTCTCCTTTTGGCGTCACCGCACAAGCCGAGGGGCCAACAAATGTATCGTCGCCCGCACTAGAAACACCGGGTTTCCCCAGACTAAACAAGAGCTCTCCATCCTGACTCATTTTGTGAAACTGAAACCCTCGTCCCCGAGTCGAGGGGTCATCACGAAATGGCCCACTATCACCGGCCCATAGATTACCGTCGTGATCCATGCAAAAACCATGCGCCTGAGCGAGTAACCCTTCTCCAAAACTCTTGGAGATCACACCCGATGATCCAATGTAGTTAATTGGAGGTTCCGAGCGAAACATCATCCACAATCCACCAGTATTGTCGGGAAGAAGACCAATAGCAGCTCCCCATTCTTGATTCGGTAACAACGTAGGCCACGATTCAATCAATCGGTAAGGATTGGTCATAGTGCTTGAGTCACGCAAAGATAGTTGCTGCCGCTGCGTTAATTCCTGCGCAAAAGCTGGAGACGTCGTCAAGATGAACAACATCACTCCACAGAACATCCACAAGAACCAAGAGTTCCGACTAGACAAAGTCACACCACCTTTCTTTAACAGCACCTTCATTCGACAACATATCTGTCAAAACCAACTCGACCTTCGATATAAAAAAACTAAGGCTCCTCTGGAAAATCAAAAGGCTTATAGTAAGGCTTTTCACCAAGATCCCCACGTTTTTCACGATACTTAGGTCCACCCAAGCCCTCAGTGAGATTCCAATCTTGCCGATGAAAATTCCAACTATCTGGAAATAATGCTTGTGCTGCCTCCCAATACGATCGACCTAAGTCTTCATTGCCTTGGCGAAAGAAGTACACACCCAACTTAAATGTGGGCTCGGCCAGTGCTTCATCTGGAGTACGTCGACGAATCTGCGCAGCCACCTCATTAGAGGTTAAGACATAGCGACTCTTCGGGCCGTTCATCACCCAGTCACGCACAGCAGGCCGATAATCATCCGTCCCAACAAAAACATTATTTCCAAATGGAATAGGTTCCGAATAAGTCCCTTCGTCAATCCTTAAAATATTGCCCTCCTCATCTACCCAAACGCCAGAAGGAACGTTGACCAAGTTATACAGGGAACTCACGCGATGCGCTGTATCAATCAATGTTGTGTAAGTTAAAGGAGATTTTTCATGCCACTCAGCAGTGGCCTCTTCACCGAGTGTGTCTTGCGCAACGGTAATGATTTCAAAATTCTCTCCCCCCAGTTCTTCATACACTTCTTGCCAGCCTGGCAAGTCATAGCGACACCCTCACCATGAAGCCCATGTCACTATTAACACCTTCTTGCCTCGAAAATCTGACAAGCGCACCAACTCACCTTCTCGATTCGGCAATTCAAAATCTGGAGCTATCGCTGAATTAAGAAAAGCTCGGCGAACAACAGGAATTTCGCCGAAACTCCACACCTTGTGTTCGTGATCTAAACGGTAAGCTTGTTGGAGTTTTCGGGAGAGCGCAGTTACATTAAACCAACCCTGACCATCACGCCGCACAAACATTTCGCTGTCCCTGTCTTGGAGGACAGGCACACATAATTCAAGCAGACAGGCACCTTCTGGTTTTAATTCAAATCCGTTGACGCGAGGAAGATCCTCGGGAAGAACCCACAAATCATTAGGATCAGAAAGCGTCTCCTCAATTTCGATCACCTGATCGTCATAGAGAACGGTAACCGAATCAGCAAACACATCGACAGAAGTCGATAAGCCTACCGCAATCGCGGCAAACGCCACGAATACCCATCGCATAGAGGCCATCCTTTCTCTTCTCATGGATCGACTATATTCAGCCAATACTAAAAACACACTAATTGCTAGTTGATCGCAAAACAATAAAACAATCCTGCACCACCCGTTCCTTCTAGATTTTCCTGACTGCAACCCCGGCTGCCATGCGACGAATTCCAGGACCCATTCCCTCCACCCTGTTTATCGGAATGGCCGACCTGAGCCGAACCATCTCCATTACTCGCCCAATTGTTGCACGTATGATCATCAGAGTCGGTAAACGCACGGCCATCGAGCTGCGTCCCTGTGAGTATGTCATGCTTATTTGGTGAATCTCCTACACCAGGGACCACCTCTCCTTTTTCGGTAAGAGAGATGACTTTTCCAAGCGCATTGCCACGTCGCGCCTGATCCAGAGTATCTCCATGCAACTCAGCAACATTTTGGGCAATACGTCGCCGCCCACCGTGTGCGTACCATGGGCCTTGACCAATGCGATCACGGGCGCTTACAGCATTTGAGCCTTGGGTGCTTAAATAAGCACGCCAAGTTGAATCGCCACGCCCTACCACCGCCGCCAATTGCTGACAGTGCGCATCAGCACCGGACAATCCACCAAGATTCGCCCCGTCCCCCGGACCTTCACTCGTGACAAAAAATGTCATGGGCTCCGTAGGTGTCTGTTGGGCAAAAATCGCGTGCCCAATCCCAAAAACAGTAAGGGATACTGCCGTACAGATATAAAAAGTTGTTTTTGTCATACTTTTACACCCCTGAATAATAAATTAATCACCGAACTCAAATTTTACACACTGAGCACAAAAACCGGTGCGCCTTAGTTGAACAACCGCTATTGTCGCTTTAATGCACGCTATAGGCCAGAGCTTTTCCTAATACCAACATCTGTTTTCCGTTAGAACCAAATGTCAAGATCCATTAACATTTTCGTCAGACAGCATGTTCGGACTAAATCGTCACCGCGAAAGGGAGCTCACTCATCATGCCTAAACAGAAACATTTCCTCGTCATAAAGACGATCCTCTCCATTCTTTTTGGCGCAACGATATCTTGGTACCTAGGCAATTCCACTAATGTTCTCGCACAAACCGAACCAGTCCCGATTTTTGAACGGGACTCTTCCTGGCCTAAGCCTTTACCAAACAATTGGCGCCTAGGAATCGTCTGGGGCGTCGCAGTTGACTCGAAAGATAATGTCTGGATCCTACACGCCGCTGACAATTATCGGGACGAGATCGATGATGAGTCAAAAGTCCCAGCACCCCCTGTCATCGCATTCGACCCTGAGGGCAATCTTATCCAAGCATGGGGAGGCCGGGACCAAGGATTTCCATGGTTCTATCGGATGGATAGCGGACGTTTCTCGCGGAGCGACCCCCATCCACATCCCGTCCGCGAACACGCCCTCAATGTTGATCACAACGACAACATCTGGATCAGTGGCGGAGGACACCTCGTTCTCAAGTTCTCCCCAGAGGGAAAATTCCTTTTACAGTTGGGAGAACTCGGAAAAACCAGCGGCAGCAACCACACCCGCCATCTTGGAAATCCATCAAATGTTGATTTTGATGCACGAACCAACGAGGTTTACGTTGCTGATGGTTACATCAACAAACGAGTGATTGTCTTTGATGCTGACACCGGAGCGTACAAACGACACTGGGGACGGTACGGTGATACTCCGGATGATTCCTTTGAAGCAGGTGAGCGTCCAGCTTGGGACGACTTACCAGGACCAACGGGACTCTTCCCACGTTTCGCGCACGGCGCCAATATCGCCAATGATGGCCTCGTCTATGTCGCCGACCGCGCCCATAACCTGATTCACATCTACCAACCCGATGGAACCTTCATTAGTGAAGCAGCCACACCAGGCCCAGTGAATTCAGTTGCTTTTTCTCACGATCAGAATCAGTACTACCTCTACGGAGCCGGAATCAATGAAGTGGGGAAAATCTATATCATGCGCCGCAGTGATCTTGCAGTATTAGGTGAGTTCGATAGTTCAGGCCAACATTTCTTTGACACTGATTCACAGGGAAATCTGTTTACGTGCGGGCTGTTTCTACCTGAAAAACACACGTTGAAGGAGATGCCAGCGCTTCCGACTCGATGAGCAATCCTGCATGTATCCTGAAAATTATTTCAGCGGACACTCACACGAAAAAAGGCCGATGCTTTAATTAGCATCGGCCTTTCTAGGAAAGCTCAACAATTACGACAGTTACATTACCCAGTAACCACCACTGTAACATCTTCAAACGACATCAGTCCGCCGTCATCAGCCCATGTGCGGATAACGTAAGTACCAGGTTCAGCAAATGTTGCAGACGCCTTCCACCGGTTTTCAGGAGGAGCATCTGGAGCAGCCCACCCTGACGCCCAAGCCGAATTCGCACCGTCTCGCATATCTTCCCACACCGAGATCTGATTTGGAGTAAACGTGACATCATTGCCTGATCCACGGTAGACGAACCAAGAAACACGCAAGCCAGAAGCACTGTCTGGAGTCACGCGAAAAGAAAACGGAATATTCGGCAGCGGCCTTGTGGGCGGCAAACCGTCGTCAGTTGAAATCGCAGAAAAATCTACAGATTCTCCGACCGAGACTCGACGCGTTTTTTCACCCTCAAGCATCAACTTTGGAGCAATGTTACCTTCCAAGTCATACATGCCACCACCACCACCACCGGCACCCTTATTATTCATGATGACCGTATCGTCCGTGAAATAGTCAATAAGCAGACTGCCGTAGGCTCTTTCCGTTTCACCATTAACGGTTAGCGTCCAGACTAATTCCTGATCGCCGAAGTCGGCCGGAACCTGCACTTTAAAAATAAATCTATTCCGGCGCGGATAAAAATAGGTAGGCTGCCCATAATCAGGACCGCTCGGCTCCATGCTGTTGTTCGGACCAATCGGTATATGAGGCATTTCATCCCAATTTCTATTGAAGTACCCAAATAGCAAATTGTATGACCCGTCCTCATTTTCCTCCCACCCTTCAAACACAGGTGCAATATTATTTCCACGAGGCGGAGCAATCTGGGCGTCAACCGAAGGAAATCCAACTACCAATAGAGTTGCGATCCCAAGCACCAGAATACCGACCGTCTTTACATTTTTAAACATAACTATTCCTCTTTATTGATCTTGACCAATATCTTCTGGAAAATCGCCACACTGCGGACAGCCGATAACGTAATCTCCCTGCTTCAAATCCAGTGCTTCTCGACGTGCAGCCATCTCCTGGGCGTACTGTTCATCTGAAAGATACATCCCCTGGGTCAAATTAATCATCATCTGATCAATTGAACGATGTCCAAGACCGGTCCAGTTGCGTCCATCAGCGACGTTCTTATTACCAGGCGATGTATCGAAATAGCCCGTCACACGCAAGATTGTCCCTCTCGGAAGCAGTGGTGCCGCGTCATCTTTGTAGGGATAAGCACGAACCCAACTGTGGTTGTATCCAGAACAACTAAGTGTCTCCTGTAACCCGTTGGGATAGATTGCATCCAAACACATTCTTGTGCCGGCCGCATGCAAATGCGGTTCAAACGAACTTAATTTTGAATGGGCAATCAACGTAGAATACGCCTCCACCTTCTGATCAGCCACTCCACCTCGAACGTCGATATCAAGCGTGCCTTTAAATAAAGGTTGATTTTTATATTCCGGCTCATACCCCTTCGGATGGAACTTAAACGCAACATCCAACCGCGTTCTGGTATGAGATCCGATTGAATGCAAATGCGCCGACGTAAATGCCAACCGAGAATTCGCCTTTAAAAGCAATCCCGCCTTAGGATCAAAATGGTCAGCGTTCCGTCCGACTTCATGCACTGGCCAAAATCCTTGACCAGCTTGCTCTGCTACTACACGCTGAAATTCAGCAGGATCACTTTTCTGCAATGCTTCCATCTCTGCATCACTCAGTTCGTTCTCAACTATTGGACCCCAAATCATGTGGTGAATAGCAAAATTTGAACCGACTGTTGAACGCTTGACTCCTTCTGCCGGCTCTTTACTGTTGACTTCTTTCATCTCGACAGCAGCAACGTAACGATCCTCCATCAAACCAGTCGCTGTCTCTCCAATAGAACCCCACCAATCGGGATCTGCCGGACCGACTTCAACAGTCGGGGAGGAGACGATCAAGTCAGGTTCGCCAATCGCCCACTGATCTGCAGCAAGAAAAGTAAGCGCCGCGGGCATATCTGAAGGGTTGCCTCGCGGGGCACCGTTGTCTACCCAACTCGCAATAGCCGCAATCTCTTGATCGCTTAAGGACACATCGTCCTTGTATTCCTGAATCCCAATGTCTTTCTCAATATACCAAGGAGGCATCGCATCAGCTTTATCACGTCTACCAGTGCGGTACTTAATACTTCTGGCCCAAGGTCTCGTCTCCTCATAGGTCGTCAGAGACATGGGCGCTCCACCTTCAGGTCGATGACAATTCTGGCAACTGCGTTGCAGAATCGGAGCAATATCCTTAGTAAAAGTAACCGTCTCACTACTTTGGGCCGACAGGGGCGCTGGCATTACCAGAGCCACACCTAGCAAGACCATAAACGTCGAAAACAGCAATCCATTTCTGCGTTCATTAAGCTTTTTCATTTTAAGGCCTCCCTGGCCAAAAATTTACACTAAACGTAGATCTAACTCAGATTCATATTAGCATAAGTGTTTAATATAGGTCACGCCACACTCAAAAAGAAGTAATCCCTTTCCGGTCTGGACAATACTCACTCAACGAAAAGCGTCAGATCTGCACTAACCACTCGCATACCATCACTACCATGAGCCCTTAACTGGTAGGTACCGGCCTGTCCAAAAGTAGCAACCGTCGTAAAAGTAGCATTCGTCCATCCGTCACCAGCTACCGCTGTCGACAAATGGTTGCGCGGCCCAACAGAAGGATATCGACGGGCCTGAGTCCCTTGAGGCTCCCTTTCGTCTTCACCGAAAGCGCGTTGATAGTCTGAGGGAGCAAAACTGACAGAATCCTTGCCTCGATACACGACCCAGAGAACTGACAACCCATTCCTGGGTGGCCGAGGGCGCCTGTACCATTGGATATTATCAGGAACGGGAGGCGCTCCTTCCGGAGGCCTAAGCGTAGGCACATCAGTAAGCGATCTTCCTGTAGGGCTCACAGACGTACCAGTATCTTGATCCGTGAACAATCGCCCCCCTATCCGACGCGGCAACTCATCATCAGAAAGAACAGCAACCAACTCAATCGGCACCCCTACTCGTGCAGTCTGCCGATCACTTGTGACTGTCAACCGGGGAGGTTTATTGGCGAACCATTCACTTTTCGGGCGTCCAAAGCCAATCCCCGTGTTCTTAATTATTGTGTCTTCATCGATTTCCCATTCTGGTTGAAGCCAAGCAATCGCCCGTTGTTCACTGCCATTATGAACAACGGTCCAGACCAATCCATCTTCAACACGGGACCCCATATCTGCAGCAACACGAACAGAAAATTCAAACCGGTGCGTGCGCGGATAAAAAAAAGTCGGTTGGCCACGGTCAACATCACCTGGAGAAAAGTAGTTCAGCGCACCAACTGTCACCGTCGGTTGTTCGCGATAATTCCTATTTAAATATCCAAAATGGAGGCTAATACTCCCGTCCTCATGACGCTCCCATCCTTCGTAAATTGGTTGAATATCCTGCCCAGAATCAAAACGCTGCTGCGGTTGGGCTGCCAGTGGAACATCGCGGCGCTCTACTTGCGCAGCGAGTGGCATGACACCAACGCACAGGACACTCACGACACCTGCCAAAATACAACACTGGGCACGCATTCGTTGTGTATTCATAAATTAGTCAGTACTGATTTAGTTGTTACCGTGTCTTTTTCGACGAGCTTGAACTTCGGAGCGATACTCTTCCTCCGACAGGTCATGCCAATTAATCCAACCAAAAGCCATCTCATCGATAGTTCGATTCCCACTACCCGCCCAATTTAAAGGATCATGATTCCCTCTATTACCTGCAGTGTTATCGTGATAACTGATTACATGCATGGTGGTGCCGGCAGGATAAATGGGCTGCGCATCATCTGCGTAGTTATAAACAATGTGCCAATTAAAATCGAAATTCGCGCAACTCACCATTTCAGTGCTCGCGTCAGGATAAATCAACTCTAAGCATTGACGTGTTCCCAAAAAATGCATGTGTGGTTGAAAACCCGTAAGCTTTCCGGGTAGGTACATCTTAGTGTAGCCATCGTGACGAGTAACCTGACCCGCTGGGATATCTAGTTCTCCAGCAAGTCCAAGTTGGCGGGACCACAAAACGTGATCAGGCTCGTACCCTTTTGGGTAGAACTTCAAACCTAATTCGGTCTGATCGACCACTTCTTCACCAACAGAGTGATAATGAAAACTAAAACGAACTTGGGCGCCGGCCGGAAACAGCTTTCCTGTTCCCTCTGGATACTGATCAGCATTCTTTCCAACTGCATATTCGTTAAGAAAATAATCATTCGAACTATCATCAGGTGGAGGATTACTATCGGTCACTGCGTACGTCAACGCATGATGAACGACGCGAAGATCGCCAGCACGCGTTTGAATCGCCTGAATGTACCGATCCTCGGTCACGCCAGAAGGTACGATGTGGTGCCCCCACCAATCTCCTGCCTCAGCTTCCACTAAATGTGGAGGAGAGGTCACAATCACATCCGGCTCAATAGTCCAAGCTCCAAAATCTTGAAACTTAACCGGTGGTGGAAGTTCGGAAGGATTACCTCTTGGTGCACCTGCCTCGACCCATCGCACTATCGTCTCGATTTCATCATCTGTTAATGACCGATCGTCCTTAAAACGCTGAATCCCAACTTTTTTATCAATGTGCCAAGGGGGCATCTCCCTCGCAACAACCTTGTTCTTGATAGAACGCGCCCATGGTCGAGTTTCCGCATACGTCATTAAAGACATCGGGGCCATATTGTCTTGTCGGTGACAAACCTGACACGACCGCTGCAATATCGGCATAACGTCGCGAGTGAAGGTAACAGCTTCTTCGGACTGTGTCGCCACCTTGACCGGCCACACTACAAACACGCATTGAAGCAGAAAAGAAACAAGGCAGATTTTTGTGACTGACCACTTCATGATTTTCTCCAGTAATTGGAGGCTTAAAAACACGTTTATCAAACTCTTTAAATTCTTATTACGCCATTATCCCATCAAACGTGTTAAAAATGCATAGTTCAAACTAGAACATTCCGAACATCTCGTATTGGAGCGTCGATCATGGCAGACAACAAACTTATCGGAAAACCGTATTCAACAGCTGACTTGGTCGCAAAAGTGACGGGCCGCGCTAAATACGCAGAGGATTTTCGGGCGGATGGAATGTTGTTTACCAAGCTCCTGGCAAGCCCAATGCCCCATGGACGAGTTGTAAAGATAGACACATCCGCAGCCGAAGCTTTACCCGGAGTCGAAGCAATTCTCAGAGCAGCAGATCTTCCTCCGGTTGAATCACCGAACGAACTTGCTTTAACTGACGAGCCCCGGTATGAAGGAGAACCTATCCTTGCAATAGCCGCAATAGATGAAACAACGGCAGCAGAAGCAATAGAGAGAATTAAAGTTGATCTCGAACCCCTTCCATTCGTAACTGATCCACTTGATAGTTTACGACCAAACGGCCCTAATGCACGGCTTGATGGCAACACTGTAGTCGGCCGTGAACTTCAGACCGTTAAATGGGATCAGGTGGATTGGTCTGAAATAAAATCTGGAAAGTTGCCAATGGACGCACCAACGACCGACGCGTGGGAGATCGGCAATGTGGCGTCAGCCCTGAGTGAAGCCGACCTCATCATAGATGAAACTGTGTTTCACCAGTCTATGTCCCACCAACCATTAGAAACTAGAAGTGCCATGGCCTTTTGGCAAAACGGAAAATGCTACCTCCACTGTTCCACCCAAAGCACCGCTCGCACTCTGGGACCCGCAGCTCGCCTACTAGGGATTCCCCCTGAAGATCTTGTCATCGTTGCGGAATATTGTGGTGGCGGCTTTGGAAGCAAGGCAATGGGTTCAATACAAATGGCCATTCCCGCTCTATTGTCTCGAAAAGCTGGAAAGCCGGTTATGATGAGAATCACGCGTCAAGAAGAACATTTTATTGGTCGTGCGCGCCCCGGTTTACAGGGAAGGATCAAGATAGGCTTTCGACGCGATGGTCGCGTAACAGCAATTGACATGTTCCTCGTTCAAGATGGTGGTCCCTACGGCCGTTCAGGTGACCACATGCAAGCCGCTGAAATGGCCTCGTTAATGTATCAACCTCTGAATCAACGCTTGCGTGGAATATCTGTATATACCAATACGCCACCTCGATCAGCACAACGAGCTCCAGGAGGACTTCAAACAGTCTCGATGATGGCGCCCATGATGCACAAAGCTGCTAAACAGCTCGGCTTAGACCCGCTCGAAATAATTCGTATCAACGCACCTGAAGGTCAGGCTCAATTTGGTCAACCTAGACAAGGCGTCAGAGCAAATGTTTCCAGCGCTTTTGTTCGAGAAGCGATCGACAAGGGTGCAAAGGCCTTTGACTGGGACGCGCTCAGCAAGCGGAGTGGTCAGCGCAAGGGCAACAAAGTGACCGGCATAGGTGTAGCCCTCAGTGCATTCGCTGCCGGAGCTTCTGGAATGGATGGCCTTCTAACCATCAAACCGGATGGAAAAGTGTATATCCATCAGGGTATTGGGAATCTAGGTACGGCATCGGTTTTCGATACCGCTAGATCAGCAATGGAGGTCCTGAAAACTAAGTGGGACCAAGCTGAAGTTATTTGGGGAAATACCGCAAAACATCTTCCGTGGAGTTCCATCCAAGCTGGAACCATGACGACACATGCACATACGCGCGCAAATCACGCCGCTGGTCACGACGCTCTGCAAAAACTAAAGGAAATCGCGTCCCATGTGCTTGGAGGACACGCAGATGAGTACGCAGTAGAGGACGGACAGGTATTTAAGCGACAGATAAAGTCACAAAAACTTTCTTTTGCACAAGCGGCAAAACACGCCATCGCACTCGGAGGAAAATACGACGGCCATGTATTACCTGATGATATCAACCCAATGACCGTCTCGTCGGCTACGGCCTTAGCAGGACTCGGCGTTATGGGAGTTGCTAAGGATAATTATCAATCTGGCGGTCGCGTTCAATCTTATTGCATCGGCTTTGCCGAAGTCGAAATAGACACGGAGACCGGATCGATGAGCCTCAAGGACTACCGGGTAGCGACCGACTGTGGAACAGTTATTAATCCCCGCACACTAGCCGCGCAATTACATGGTGGAGGGATTCAAGGATTTAGTGAAGCCTTAGGACGAAAATGGATTTACGACCGTCGTTGGGGATTACAAGTATCCAAGCGTTTCTACTCGAATCGCCCACCGACACTTCTCGATGTACCAAACAGGCAGGAAATGGAATGGGTTGCCGCCAACCTTCCCGACCCTTTCACACCAGTTGGAGCTCGCGGTGTTGGCGAACCTTCCCATGGTGCAGGAGCAGGCGCAGTCTTGTGTGCGATAGCAGATGCTTTGGGCGACGGATATTTCAACAGAACTCCAGTCATGACGGATATGATTCTTGCGAAACTCGAACAGTTACCTGAACCCGTCGCACGGCTAACGGCTCATGCCTAAACGACACTAGACAACATCAATCGTTCAGTGAAAACGTGATCAAAACGTTCCCCGCTGGAACACTAATGTACTGAGTACCATTGACTTGATATGAGATCTGGCCACCACTAACCGTCGCACCGGTATAAAACTCCCACAGCAGATCGCCTGTCGCAGCATCCAACGCATAAAACACACCTTGCCGATCCGCAGTGAACACCAGATTGCCTCCTGTCGCAAGAGTGCCGGCAGAGGGCCCACCATCTAAGTCGGTCCGCCATACACGCTCCCCAGTCCCTGGATCATATGCGGACACATTTCCCAGAGCCTCAGCAGCCGACAAGCGACGACCTGCAGTACTGAACTGGCCGGGCACGAGGCTATCGCCGACAGAAATGGAAGTCATTAAAACAGGAAAATCTCTACCCGCTACGTAGAGCAAACCTGTCTGAGGATTAAATGCGCTGACTCCATAATGAATCCCTTCGCGAGGAGCATGGAGCGCCCCATCAGGAGTAGGTGGCGTATAAAATGGAACTTTCGGGTACGCACCGAATTCCGGGTAAAGATTTTCTGTCGGAAACTGAGAGGCAAGCGGCTTAATAGGTTGTCCGTCCTTCGTATAAGGAATTGGCTGCGTTGGCCAGACCTCTTCTCCAGGCGTCAGAGTCAACGTTGGTACGGGGGTTTCAATAATAGGATTAATAGGCTCTCCAGAATTTCTGTTTAATAAGTAAAGCAACCCATTTTTATTGCCCGCCGCAGTCACGGGTATAAGCGTGCCCTCAACAAAAACGTCAAACAAGGTCGGCTGTTGTCCTGCGTCATAATCCCAAATATCGTGATGCACCTGTTGGTAATACCACTGAATCTTTCCAGTTCGAAGACCCAACGTCACAAATGCATTTGTAAATAGATTAATTCCTCTTCGCGCAGAACCATCCTGATCGGGAGAAGGATTCGCAACCGTTAGGTGGACGGTGTCTGTTCCCAAGTCAATGGCTGGTGTACCCCACACACCACCTCCATGTCGAACACCACCCGCCCAAGTATCCTTCGCAATATCCCAACCCTCGTCGTCTGGACCTTGGGGAATAGTGAGAAAACTCCACAGCAGCGAACCCGTGCTAGCGTCAATAGCAAGCACCAGGCCACCAGGGATATGACTTTCACTAAGTGCCGTACCTACAATCAACACCCCATCATGGTATTGCGGTGCCATGTTGTAGCGATATCCCCATTTCATTGGCTCTTCAAGATTCGGATATTTAATCCGTAACACTTCGCTTAAAACAACCGAAATACCACTATCACCAAACCCTTCAACAAACTCTCCTGTGATGGCATCCAAAGCCATTACGCGAACATCAGAAGCAACGTAAACGACACCTTGCCCATACGCAGCACCTCTGGTTCCACTCGCGTCAGTATTTTCCCAAACTGGACGTCCTGTCGACGCGTCTAGTGCGACCACGCTGTCTGACTTCGCAATATACATAAGCCCCTTGACTACAATAGGAGTTCCCCGACTATTGCCCGTGTGGTACAGCCAATCCACAGACATCTTATTCACATTCTGGGCATTAATTTGGTCAAGAGGAACAAAACGAGAATTTGCTAAATCTGCATTGTGAAGTGGCCAATCATAGGAAGTAGATCCATCAACAATTGGCACACGATCAAAAGATTTACCCCTACGTACTCTCGCACTGGAAATCTCTTCTAAAAGTTCTTCTGGGGTTGGAGCCTGTGCGCCTTCGATAATGCCCGCGCCACACAAGCAAAGACCGACAATGATTAAAGTGAACTTACACCCCATGGCAACACCCTTTCAGCAAATCAAATATGGACATCTCTTCACTCCTTCTTGGCTAGACGATTCCACTTGCGCGCCACTTAGAGACCGTTTCCGGATCGTAAGATAGTTCCTCAAGAATACAGTCCGTGTGCTCCCCCAAATCCGGAATCCGATCCATTCGCGGCACAACACCCTCCATATTAACCGGCGGGATTAACGACCGTAGGGGGCCAACACTGGAATCCACATCCTGCCACCGATCTCTATTTAATAATTGCTCGTGGTTTAAAAATTGCTCAATCGAGTTTAGCCGGGCATTTGCTATAGAAGCGCTATTAAGTCTGCGGATAATTTCAGAGCCTGAAAGTGTTGAAAACACATTTTCAATTTCTCGATCTAGGGCCACAGTATTTTCTATCCGTCTGCTATTTGACTGGAAACGAAAATCATCACTTAGAGCCGCTGACCGTAATACCTCGCCACAAAATTGAGACCACTCTCGTTCATTCTGAACTCCCAAATAGACAACTTCTCCATCAGCAGCAGAAAATGGACCGTACGGAGCAATAGTTGCATGGCGAGCACCACTCCTGCTCGGTGCCGTGCCTCGATGCATGGTGTAGTGCAACGGAAAGCCAAGCCATTCCCCAATGGCCTCAAACATAGAAACTTCTATTGTGAGACCTTTCCCTGTCTGTTCCCGCGTATATAATGCCGTCAAAATACCACTGTACGCGTACATACCAGCCGCTATGTCAGCGACGGACACCCCAACTTTTGCAGGGCTTTCAGTCGTTCCAGTAATAGAAAGCAGACCCGATTCCGCCTGTACTAACAAATCGTATGCCTTTCTATTTCGATATGGACCTGTAGCCCCATATCCAGAAAGATTACACACGATAAGTCTTGGCTGCTCAGCCCGCAGGAGATCATCTGTCAAGCCCAGACGCCTAGTAGCACCCGGAGTAAGATTTTGGACAAATATGTCAGCTTTCAACAAAAGCTTTCTGATTACGTCAACTCCCTCCGGGCGTTTGAGATTTAGAGTTAGTGATTCTTTTGAACGGTTAAGCCACACAAAATGGCTCGACAAACCTTTTACAACGTCATCATAACTACGAGCAAAATCACCTACTCCTGGACGTTCAACTTTAATGACTCGCGCGCCAAGATCTGCAAGCTGTCTTGTTGCGAAGGGCGCCGCGACCGCCTGCTCAAGAGAAACAACGGTAAGCCCATCAAGAGGCCTTTTCAGCATCAGAATGACCTCGGCAATCCCAACACGTGTTCGCCAATATATGACAGGATGAGGTTGGTCGAAACCGGCGCGACCTGATAAAGTCGACACTCTCGAAACTTTCGTTCAACGTCATATTCTTCAGCAAAACCAAATCCACCAAATGTCTGAACAGCGACATTTGCAGCTTCCCAAGATGCGTCTGCCGCCAACAACTTAGCCATATTAGCTTCAGCAGCACACCGTTTTCCCGCATCAAATAATTGTGCCGCTTTAATGCGCATCAAATTCGCACTTTCAACATTTACAAAACTCCTAGCAAGAGGAAACTGCACGCCTTGGTTCTCTCCAATCTGTCTATCAAATACTCGACGTTCCTTGGCGTACTCTGTGGCTCGCTTAATAAACCAACGTCCGTCACCAACGCACTCTGCTGCTATCAGAATGCGCTCAGCGTTCAAGCTATCCAACAAATAACGGAAACCTGAACCTTCCTGTCCAATCCTATTCACAACAGGAACTTTTAGATCATCAAAAAACAATTCCGTGGTGGAATGGTTCATCATGGTACGCAGGGGCCTGATTGTTAACCCATTACCAATTGCAGAACGTAAATCCACCAGAAACATCGACAACCCCTCCGTCTTACGCGTAACCTGATCTACCGGGGCAGTACGGGCAACCAATAGCATCAAATCAGAATGTTCCGCCCTCGAGATCCAAACCTTTTGCCCGTTGACAACATAATGATCCTCATTTTGCACAGCTGTCGTCTGCATCTTTGAAGTATCACTTCCACTCGTCGGCTCAGTAACAGCAAAAGCCTGCAACCGCAGTTCACCTTTTGCAATCGGGGGAAGATATTTCTGTTTCTGCCTGTTTGTTCCGTGCCTCAACAAACTACCCATTATGTACATCTGTGCATGACATGCAGCCGCATTGCCACCGGAGCGATTCACTTCTTCAAGAATGATCGAGGCTTCTTCGACACCAAGACCGGCCCCCCCGAATTCTTCTGGAATTAAAGCAGCGAGATAACCAGCATCTGTCATGGCCTTGACGAATTCTTCAGGATAAGAATTATCGCGATCGAGATCGCGCCAGTACACATCAGGAAAGCGAGAACAAAGTTCAGACACTGACTTTCGTAAATCGTCGTGCAACTCAAAGTTCGACAAAACACACTCCTCTATTACGACATGACATTCTGCCCCAAGAAACATGCGCCCGCAAACACACCTCGACAGGACTTTTAAATTAACACCCAATCATGCGACACTGAGAACATGCGGATTCGATGTTTTTCACTTATTGCGGTGATGCTTGCTCTTTCGGTAGCTACCCTTTCCTCTAACGAACAACCGTCTGACGAGTACAAAAAAGCGATGACTACTTTAGAACAAAGTACACACGCACTAGAAAAAAGTATTCAAGAAGCCGACCACAAACTTATGAACGAACAAATTTTTTTGTTGCGTCCTATTATCGAATTTCTTCAACAATTCTGGCGAGAACGTGGTGTAGGAGAAACGGATGACGCCATTGTCGCAATTAAGGCCGCCGCAAAATCTATCTCTGAACTCAGCGTGTCTGCGCATTTGTTGAGCATTTCACCAAACCCTGTCGCCGTCGACGGCGCAAAAGTAGCCCTCGGCACACTCAAAAATACATGTCACACCTGCCATAAAAGCCACAGGGGAACGCAGGAAGATGGCAGCTTCATCATTAAGTGAATTGACGAGGAATAGAGAAAGATGTTCTTAAGCGAAGCATTTTCACACACTGTCATTTCTCATCGCTATTGCAGCTAGCGTCCTGATGTAAGTGGTGTCTTTAAAAAACGCGAATAAAGATCAAAATTGTAAACTGCAAAATATATGCAAAGTACAATGCCACTAAGTCCGGCAGTCGGCTCACCGAACGACATCGGCTCATTAACCACTCGATATATTCCGACGAGGTACCCTGCGAGAAGACCCAGCTGAACAAAGATTGCACCAAAATAATCGAGCCATAACCGTTGATTACGAATAAGAAGTGCCAAATACACTAGGGCAACAAGAGCGATGTAAAAATGAAGCGGTCCCACGTAAGCTTCGAACCATACACGCGTCGAATAATCTAATTCTTCGACAATTAAAGTTTTTAAGCCAACCGCTGTACTGTTGGTAATGAGAAAGCAAAGACCATAATATGCGCCAGACCAGAGCGATCGTTGTGTGCGGCTAAAACCAGAAAACGTTCCGTTATCCGCCAACCAGACCAACAAATACCGAAAGATCCCAATCGAAAGAATCGTCATAAATGGTATATAGACATACCATTCAAAAAAACCGACATCACGAAGCCATACTATGATCGGGCCAAGAATTACCCCGAGACGATTAGTAAAGGTAACGGTCTCAGAAAGGTCCACAAACACCTATTCCTCGATGGGTTCGAGCCTGAGCAAGGCCCCATCATCTTCATCCGTTAACAAATAAATGAGACCATCTGGACCTTGTTTGACCTCTCGAATCCGTTGCCCCAAACTTCGTAGCAATGACTGTTGACGAACCAACAAACCTCGATCATTCAAGATGAGGCGTTGTAATTCAGCGCCTCTCAGAGCGCCCACAAAAATATCTCCGGTCCAGTTAGGAAATCGATCTCCCGTATAAAACATCAGACCCGCCGGAGCAATCGAAGGACTCCACATAAACCAAGGTTCTTCTATTCCATCGAGGGAAGGTTGTGATTGTTGTGGCCCAGAATTCGTCCCTGTTAAGTCACCGGAATAGGCCCGCCCATATGACACAACAGGCCATCCATAATTCAAACCAGCCTTAATGATGTTAAGTTCATCACCACCTTGGGGCCCATTCTCCGTTTCCCACAGTTCTCCTGTCTCAGGGTGAAACGCTAAACCCATCGAGTTACGAATTCCAAAAGCATAAATCTCTGGGCGATGTCCTGGGGTATTCACAAAAGGATTATCGTCTGGCACACTGCCATCTTCGTTGAGCCTAAGCACTTTGCCTGCATGATCAGCCGGATCTTGAGCACTCTCAGCCTTACCCACAGGATGACGTAAAGGTACACCGATCACCATATAGATCTTGCCGTCCGGTCCGAACAAGATCCGTGAGGCCTGTACTCCCATATACCAAGCATCTGATTGAAACAAATCTCGCACTTCCACAAGCGCACCACCGCTCTCATACTTTCCCCGTGCAAGCACCGGTGTGCCCGCAAGTCGATGGTCAGGACTTTGCTTATGGTACGTAAAATAGACGAATTGGTTTTCCTCAAAACGGGGATGCAATTCAAGATCCATTAAACCTTTGCGCATAGTCGTAATCACTTCAGGCATGCCCGCGAGAGGTTCGGGATCAAGCACTCCATCTCGAATAACACGAAGTCGCCCGATCCGTTCTGTCACCAAAATATCACCATTAGGTAAGAACTCAAGCGCCCATGGTCTTGATAAACCCTTCATTGGCACTACGCGGAAATCCTGTTCGGAAGTACGATAAATTTTGGGCTGTTCCATCAACGTGTCTGACTCGCTGCAATCCATGCACTCCTCACGCAACTCGCCATCTTGGGCACCATCAACATTTGTCTGTAGAAACAGCGAAAACAGTACAAACAGTGGTGCAATCAGTATTAATCGAAGTTTTAAAGAATGTTGACCCAACATGTTGCTCTCCCTCACGAATCTAGAAATTTGACACAAGCATAACGCCGTCTCATCTTCATGTCTCTATAAATCAGGTATAAGAACAATTCGACCGATTGCACGCCCGGCTTCAAGCTCATCAAGAGCCCGCTGGACATCACTCAAAGGTCGTTCCACAATCGGTAATGGTGACAGACGCCCAGTTTTCACAAACTGTGCCAGTGCTTCCATATCCTTCAAACTACCGACATAGGATCCCTTCAGCGTCAGCTGTTTCAACGGCAAGAGCGGCAATTGCAATTTCAGGGCACCACCAAAAAGCCCTACTACGATCATAGTGCCTCCTTGAGCCAAAGTCTTGACCCCTAAACCCGAAGAATCGACTGAACCCACACAATCGACAACCGCACCCGCACCTCCCTTGGTGTGGTCTCGAAGTTGATTGCGCAGTTCCGCATTACTATTTATTGCAATATCAGCACCCAGCACTTCTGCAGCACGCAGACGATCGTCATCAATATCACAGATGATCACTTTGTTTTTACACAAAGCCTTCGCTGTTGCGATTACAGCGAGACCAACACCACCCGCGCCAATTACAACTACTGGTCGATCTCCAGCAGCCGTGAGAATTTCTCTGGTAGCTCGGTAGGCCGTCAATCCAGAACACGCGTAAGTGCAGCTCAATTTTTCAGCAATCCCGCCAAAATCAATCAAATAGCGTTCATGAGGAACAATGACATGATCGGCAAAGCCTCCGTCAAAAACAACACCGAGAGCTTCAGGACGACCACAGAGATGTTCATTGCCATTAGAACATAGGAAGCACATACCACAGCCGATCCAAGGATAAATTACTCGTCTTTGACCGATCAGTTCAGATGAAACTGAAGTTCCCACAGCCACAACTTCACCAGCAATTTCGTGGCCAAGGGTTAACGGAAGCGTGCGTCCTTTTGATAAATCAATCGTCTGGCCATCACCAAGATCGAAATAACCATCTCGCAAATGCAAATCACTATGGCAGACTCCACTAGCAAGAACTCGTACAAGAATTTCGTTTGGGCCTGGATCTGGCGTGCTGAAAGTAAAACGCTGTAAAGGTTGACCGAAAGAGGATAGCTGGTACGCAATCATGTAATGGCCTCACCGTGAGGCACCCACCTTCATTCGAGAAACCATTCAACCTTACCTGATTCAAGACAATATTCTGCCCCAACTACCTCCAGACAGTGCTCGTTAATCTTTTGTTGAACTATCGCCGACTCCTCCCTGAGGTGGCAAATAGACGATTGAATATTTTTTTGAACGGCCTGTTGAAACTCCTTCTCTGATACTTTCTCGAGATCTCCGATTGACACATCTTGCAGTGCGGGTTTCACAACTTCAATTATGGCCCTAAGATTTCTGGATAAGTTTTCTGACGGACAACGAATTTCCTCAAGTGTTGCCCGAATCGCTCCACAACCAGAATGTCCGAGCACAACAACCAGTTGCGCCCCAAAATGTTCGACAGCAAATTCAACACTTCCACTCTGGATAGGCGAAACTACGTTACCAGCTACCCGGATGACAAAAAGATCACCTGGGTTTTGGTCAAAGACTATTTCTGGTGGCACCCGCGAATCAGAACATCCTAGAACGACAGCGAACGGATGCTGACCTTTTGCTAATTTAATTCTCTCGGATGGCTCAAGACCCCTACCCTTAGAAAAATTCGACGAAACAAATCTTGCATTACCGTCTTGTAAGCACCGTAGTGCATCTTTAGATGAGATCATTAAACCTCTGCCTACTCCTTAATGCGTCAGCCCATACATCATATAGTTGACACCCAACTCAAATCCGATGCTCATGGGCTCTAAAGGAAAAAATCCTAACCCACCCAACTGCCAATACTCCGCTACATTAGTATTGTAGTTCGCAATGGACATAAGCCTCTTCGTAGGATCATTATCTTCAAACAATCCGAAATACTCAGGAACCCGTCCACGAAGATGATGGTAATACGGATGAGGAAGGTCAATTTCACTGATCCGAAAAAATACATCAAACACTGGATGTGTCGCATCTAGTCGGTGCCACTGTCCGTTCGGTAAGACCCTTCTCATCTGAGATTCAAAATGATTCCATTGATTGCCTTCAAAATCATTGAAGATCAAGAATCCACCCTTTAATAAGTAAGAGCGTAGATTCGTCGCCTCATTATCACTAAGAACCCAAAATCCAGGCTCTTGCATTAAAGCAACGGGATACTTGAACAGTTCAGGATCATCGAGTGTCAAAATGAGACTACCCGTCGTTTTCGCATCTATGAAAGTAAAATCATCAATAACCGTCATGAGATTCTGTTCTGCCCTTGGAAACTCATGCATCCAGAAATTCATACCTCGACTACCGGCAGCGCCGTCTGCGTTCCAACGCAAACGAACAAACGTTACCGTGCCGTCATACGGAATATGGGGCAAACCCCATCCCTGATTACGAGACTGGTTGTGGGCAATCGTCACGCAACTTACCAGGATTACTAGCGTCACACAAATTGAGCGAATCATCGCAAACTCGTAAGAGGCAAGAAATTGATATCCGCAGATGAACTGGTAGCAAACGCGCTATCACAGACACCTTGAATCAGCAGACTCGATGCCAAGGCACACCAAAAAATCATCTAAGTCACAAAGGGAAAAATATTGGTTCCCGTATCCCGGTTTATAGCGACTGAAACTCGATTAATTATTGGCCTGCTGCTTCGCCTTCCGTTCAGCCGCAATCAATTCGTAATCTTCATCGGTCAAATACGTCACATTCACGTGCGCATGATACATATCATCAATACTACGCTGACCCCAACCAATCCATTGTCGGTGATCAGGATTCGCTCGATTTGCTTCCGTGTTGTCGTGCCACGCAGTTATGTGAACGATTGTACCTTTCGGAAGAATCGGCGCAGAATCATCCGTGTAGACGTAATTAACATGCCAATTGAAATCAAATTTATCGACATGGTTTAACATCTCTACCCGTCCATCAGGATAAATCGCTTCCATGGACATAGATTTTCCCCGAATATGCATATGCGGCTGATAATTCTCGAGCCGCGCAGCCAAACGCATTGGAATATATGCATGATGCACGGTGACCTCGCCAGGAGGAAGGTCGAACGTTTCCTGCGACTGACGCGGACCCATTGCCTGTCCGTAAACCCGGTACTTAGGGACTACCCCTTCTGGATGGAACCAGACACCTACATTCGTTTGAGCAGTAACAGGTTCACCAACAGAATGGTAATGGGTATCAAAACTAAACTGGGCACCAGCCTTAAGCAACTTCCCAGTGTTTTCTCGAAACACATCACCAATTTTTCCAATAGCAAATTCACTAAAGTAACTACCTCGGCTTCTGAAACTAGTATCAACAGCAGCCTCATGATCTCCGGGATCTTCCTCTTGACGCAAATACACGTTGGAATGATGCGTCACTCGTCTTCCTTCAATGGTAGGACTAATTTCAATTCCCGTGACCCAGCGATCCTCGGTTAGACCAGTATCAACCAGTGGTTGATACCACTGATCCTGCCCCTCTGCGCTCTGTGTCCAAGGAGGCGAACTTACGACAAGGTCAGGCGGTCGACCATACCGCTCTTCCAGACGCCACTCATCGGCCGCAGCCCAATCCACAGGAGCAGGCATGTCTGATGGATTCCCACGGGCTGCGCCTTCATCCACCCATCTCACGATCGTATCGATTTCAGCGTTAGTCAATGAAATATCATTTTGAAATTGCTGAATCCCAACGGTCTTGTCAATATGCCAAGGTGGCATTGACCGTTCGGCCACTTTCGTTCTGATTGACCGTGCCCATGGCCGGACTTCTTCAAATGTCACGAGAGACATCGGTGCCATCTGGCCATCACGATGACAAGTCTGACAATTTTGCTGAAGAATCGGCGCAACATCACGAGTAAACGTAACATCTCCCTGCGCACTCACCGTCCCCACCACACCAACCATGAGGCCTACGATCACTAATAGTGTTTTCATCAATATTCTCCCGCCTCTATTATCAACAGTACTCTAGTTGACGTCTACTCTGACATATCCATTTGTCCAGCAACAATAAAACCCACCAGCCATCACCGCTCGCTGCCCCCCAGATTCATCCGACGCCAATGCGCGCAGGATATATTGTCCTGGGGCGCCAAAACTAACTTCCGTGACAGCCAGACCTGTTGGGGCAATGGCCGGCTGAGTCTCACCAAATGTTACCGTACCAGGACCACGGTACTTGCTCCACGTCACCATTGGACCGCCCCTACGACTACGGGCGCGTGAAACGCCATCGTCTTGGGCCCAAACAGAAATCGTCATTGATTGCGACAGGGAAGAGGTCTTTTGTACTTCAATCCCACCTGGGCCCTGTCCAAAGTCCCCATCTTCGCGAAATCGCAGCACAGGGGGAGTGTTGCTATTTGCCACATCCTGCAACGCGTCTATTTGCCACTCCGGTCTCAAGTGTCCAGGAATTTCAATCGTCTCTCCATTTACGGTCAAGGACCACCACAATTCTTGCTGCCCAAAATCTTCAGGCACAACCACTGCAAAAACACCTGTGTTACGACGCGGAAGAAAATGTGTCGGCTGTCCACGATCAGGAGCACCAGGTTTTACATGATTTGCCGGCCCAACAGGAATATCAAGATACTCTTCGTGGTTCCGATTAAAATAACCAAAAACCATGCTAAAGCTACCGTCCGCATTTGGATACCAACCTTCATATGACGGACTTACACTCTGACCCACAGTATGAGGTCTTGGTGCATCAACCGTAGTTTCCTGTGCAATCAGGCTATCCAACAGTCCAGCTGCGGCAATAAAAATTAGTACGATCACGAGCATAAATTTTATTTTCATCATCTTTTCGTTTCGTAACATTTTACATATTGTACGTTCTGTTGACAGGCAAAAGACGTGGTTCATAGTAATTCTTAGATGAAGCTAAACCAATAAAAACCAAACAGCCTGTGCAGAAACCATATGCAAAAAATTGACTACACCTCTGCTTCAAGGAAGACAGCGTCACTCGTTCAGTGCATAATGTGGTGTTGTTGCTATGTCTTTCCCAGATCTTCGAGCTTTTATCGATCAACTAAGACGTGATCGAGATATTGTAGAAATCACCGAATCAGTCGATCCGCACCTAGAAGCGGCTGAGATTCATCGACGCGTAATTGCTGCTAATGGCCCTGCCCTATTATTTACGAATGTCAAAAACTCACGGTATCCCCTGGTAACCAATCTATACGGGACGTCCAGACGTGCGGAACTTGCATTTGGCTCACGCCCTCTTCAATTAATCAAACGTATCGTCAATCTAATTGAAACACTCATGCCTCCCACATTTCCGAAAGTGTGGGGTGCTCGAGATATCGGACTTGAACTTTTAAAAATAGGCACGCGCCGTGGGCGAGGAGGACCTATCACGGATACCGTAACCACTGAGGTAAATCTAAATCACTTGCCAGCGCTCACCACGTGGCCTGAAGATGGTGGCCCCTTCATTACCCTTCCGTTGGTCTTTACGGAACATCCCGCTCGTCCAGGACACAATCTCGGAATGTACCGAATGCAGATTCATAATGCCAACACCACGGGTATGCATTGGCAGATCGGAAAAGGTGGTGGATTCCATTACGCCGTCGCCGAACAACAGGACACTCCTTTACCAGTGACCGTCTTCCTAGGAGGACCCCCCGCACTGATGCTTGCCGCTATTGCTCCGTTACCCGAAAATGTTCCAGAGTTAATGCTCGCTTCTCTTATCGCAGGAGAAAGACTAAAGCTATCTGTCGGCTCTTGGCCTTCACCTTTGGTTCGTAACGCAGAATTTGCATTAATCGGTGAAGTTAACCCTAGAGAGCGAATCGCGGAAGGTCCCTTTGGTGATCATTATGGATACTACTCGCTCAAACACGATTATCCCGTCTTTCATGTCAAGACATTGGGACACCGAAAAGACGCAATCTTTCCTGCGACGGTAGTCGGCAAACCACGCCAAGAAGACTTTTTTATTGGCGACTTACTTCAAGAACTGCTTTCCCCGTTATTCCCTGTTGTCATGCCTGGCGTAGAAAAGATATGGTCCTACGGTGAAACTGGTTATCACTCATTGTCTTCAGCCGTGGTGAAAGAACGGTACACACGGGAAGCTATGGCCAGTGCGTTTCGCATACTAGGAGAAGGGCAGCTTTCGCTGACAAAGTTTCTGCTTCTAACAGACCAAAATGTTGACCTGAAAAATTTTCCGGAAACGCTCGAACACATCCTGTGCAGGACAAACACTGAAACCGACCTATATGTCTTGTCAAATCTATCCATGGACACACTCGATTACACAGGACCGAACGTAAATGAAGGTTCAAAAGGAGTATGGCTTGGTCTTGGCGATCCAATCAGAACACTTCCACGTCAGTTCAATGCACACGAGATCCCAGCGGAGATCACAAAGGTCCAAGTGTTTTGTGGAGGATGTCTGGTAGTCGGCACAACCAGTTACCAGGAATCACCTGAAGTCGCGACCAGGATTGCTCAACATCCGGCATTCAAAGATTGGCCGTTAATTATTCTAACGGACGAACCAACACGGGCGACGAAGAGCGCCGTCAATTTTCTGTGGACCACATTTACCAGATTCGAACCCGCAGCCGACATCTATGCCAAGTCGACACGCGTTGTTAGAAATCACCTAGCGTATACAGCTCCGATTGTCATAGACGCAAGACTAAAACCTCAATTCCCGAAAGAACTGAGTTGCGATAAACAAATTGCAAAAACGGTAACTGAACGCTGGAATAGATACTTCCCTGAGGGTGGCATTGAAATGGGAGACAGCGAACAGGGACACCTCGACTAGAAAATCTTTTACAGACCTACCATTAAATGCGTCTCGTTTCTCGATTACTGCAATCAAAAAACATCAAATAAACGCAATACTCCTGTCTCGACTTCTCCAAGTTTGCCTAAGACTGGTAGAATTAATGAAAATAATCAAAACTGCATGTCTTATCGAAACGTTTATTCCGCTGGACTCTACTTTTTTATCTGTAATTTTGCCATCGCCTGTTCATTCTCCGGTGACAGCATTTCTGTCCACCTGTCAGATACCGACCCTGCCGGTCAGGAACTTGTTCTTTTTTCTAATCGTTCCGAAGCTACTGTTGTCCGCCATGCACGAGCACGACACGATTTTAATCGCCCTACTGATATCACCAGTGGTTTCTCGACGCCAGAATATACTTCTACTGGAGAAATTGACTTTGCGTGGGCCATTCAAAGACAGGCCGAAGTAAAACTCACCGTCCTGGATTCAGAAAGTAATTGGCTGCACTTTTCAGCGCGCCCCTTTGTGCTGAATGACAACAGACAACAAGTAACTTCTATCCGGTTAAATGAAATAGACCTTGGATCCGTCGTGCTGGACGGGAACACTTTTTCGATTCACTCACTGTCGATTCCGAGTAACGTCCTACACGTTGGCGACAACACCGTCGAACTGGAATTTAGTTATGCCGAATCTCCAGAAAACCTGAGCATATCGTCCGACACTAGAACGCTTGCCGCTGCGTTTGATTACATTGCCATCACACCACATCATGAGCCTACTCATAACATAGTTAGCGATACGTCCGTTACAGATGTGATCGTATCGACCCGAAACGACAGAATCGTTCTTCCTTCTGAAACTGAAATCATCTTTCCTCTCAAAGTCCCCAGCGACGGAATTCTTACGTTTTCTTTAGAAAGTCTCGCAGAAATGTCTGACAGCACTATCCGCGGTGAAGTCAGTCTCCGCGCCTTAGATCTATCTGAAGAAGTGTTTTTTCGAAATGACTCAACAGGTGGGCCGTGGCATGCCGATCTATCTACTTGGACTGGAGAGCACGCGAGTCTGGTCTTTCGAGCAGTTGGAGGAATGCCAGATGAGCGAATCGAATGGTTAGCCCCAAAACTGTTCGGCAACATTGGCGAGACCAACATCACCACCAACATAGTTTTCATTGTGATTGACACTCTTCGGGCAGATTACTTGAGCTCGTATGGAGGACCCGTAGACACTCCAAACATTGATCGGCTTGCAAAATCCGGCATTCGATTTGAACGAGCCTACAGTCACATTCCAATCACTGTACCAAGTCATTCATCCATGTTCACTTCACTCTTACCGACTGAGCATGGAGCTCTTAACAATGGAAACATTTTGAGTGAAGCACACGTGACATTGGCAGAACTTTTACGGGATTCATACAGAAAAACTGCCGGATTTGTCAGTTTGGGCGTCCTGAAATATCGGTTCGGTGTCGCACAAGGGTTCGATCAGTATGAAGATACATTTCCGGCTGATTGGTGGAAAACAGCTGAAGAAATGAATCAACTAATTGTTCCATGGATCACCGACAATCAGATGGAACCATATTTTCTGTTCGCACACTATTCTGATCCTCACGAACCGTACGCCTCACCTCTACGTGATCACCTTTCTGTGTCTGTTTCAAGAGACAATGAATCACTTGCCGAGATTATCACCAATGGATCTTCTAATTTAATCAACGTCGAAATTCCATCGGGAACTTCAACGCTCAGACTGATTCCTAGAGAAACGAAAACTCAAAAAGATGTTCGCTTGAAATTAACTGCCCTAGACAAGGAAATCAGCGTAAGTTGCTCGCATGGCTGCCAACAAATTTCACCGGACGGACCGTCCATTGATTATGACACTCGACTTCCTGCGACGCTTGTAGTCAACAATCCTCGTGAACACATTGAGTCAGGCCGGATCCTTATTCAAGCTCGTGAACGCCTATCCGCTGAGCAAGTTCGAGAAAGATATCGTGAAGAAGTTAAGTACGTCGACACCGAAATTGGCACGCTTCTAGATGCAATTGCCAGCTCCGGAAAACAAAATAACACGATCGTCATTCTCACCTCAGATCACGGAGAAGGCCTTGGTGATCATGAATTAATTGGTCACGTTTCACACCTCTATGAGGAAGCGCTTCATGTCCCGTTGATTATTAGTTGGCCAGGGCAGCTTGCGGAAAGCGTCGTTATTAATCAGCCCGTCTCACATATCGATCTTTTGCCGACTTTGGTTGAACTGCTTAATTTAGAGGATTCGCAAAGGCGATCAGGGCAAAGTCTCGCCGCGCTGTTAACAAATCCCTCTCAGCCACGTGACAATATAGAAATTATTGCCGAGACTTTCCGACCAGAATCTGCACGAGACCGTAAAACCTTAATAAAAGACGGCTTTAAACTGATTGTGACACCACGAGATGCTCACACGGAACTTTACAACCTTCATCAAGATCAACGAGAAATGACAAATATTGCCTCGGAAGATACTGAAACCACTTCCGGACTCGATAAACTGCTTGCCCAACGTATGACGCGGGCACAGTCCATAGCAGCGGCGACCGAAGAACAAGTTTTAACTGACGAAGAAATAGAACGACTTCGTTCTCTGGGATACGTCAGATAGTAATCGGCAAGCGCACTCACGTCAGAAATTCAAAATCACCGGTTACAGAAATGTACAACAAACGCCGGACACTCATGGCCTCCGGCTGTCATCATCGGCGCTAATAATTCCAGAGAAATTTAGTTCGAAGGCATTTCAACTTTTGCAATGCGATTTTTAAATCGCCAGCCGTTCGCTGTTTTGACAATTTTGTCAGTGTAGATCCCTGAAACTGTAATACCAACTGGTTGAACGCTCGTATCGATCAAAAGCAAATAGCAGCTGCCATCTGCTCCTTCTGCTGTTGGCGTAATCAGCACCTGACTATTCCAATGCCGATCGCTTCCTCCCCTATCAAAAAAACCTTTGGCAAAGTCAACGAGCCCCGTGCGACCTTTCGCCTCACCAAACACACCATCTTCAGTAAACGTGTCTGCCCAGCCTTCCGCATCACCCAAATCCAAGGTGTGCGCATACTGGACATAAAGCTGCTGGATTTCAATATAATCTTCCGCCGTTAACTCGCCGGCGCCCGCTGTCACTGAAATAGAAATCGGCGGTACTATTCCAACGAAAGCGAACCCAAAGGAAATAACCACTACTGACACACTTATCGAAAACCAAAAGAATTTCTTCATCTCCACCTCTTAAAAAGTTTTATCACGTAAATTAAAAAACCCAAGTCTCCCTAGTCGGGAAACTACCTCGCCACACTTTTCGCCACACATACCTTAGCGCCGAACAACTACCTTGAGTTACCTTCCTCACTAAGATCAAACGCCATAATATTTTTCTGATCTCGAAGATACAAATTCGTTTTCACAAGCGTCGGAACCGTCCACGCAGGGGGCGTCGCCACTTGTGCTTTTGAAAAGACAACTAACCCGTCAGACAAGAACGCCGCCAGAGCGAGCGTGCCGTCCTCATCCAACACGAGAATCCGATCATTAACTTGTAAAAAATTTGCCTTCGCAAACGATCGGTCTCTCCATTGCACCGCACCAGTCTGACTATCAATGGCCGTCAAGATAAACGCCCCACTGGCGCCACTACTCCCAACGTATTGGCCATTCACGTGCATCACATTCGTATGATGGACTCGCATACGCTCTGTAAACCACAACTCTTGAACTTCCGTCCCAGGTCCGAGATGATTCAATTGCAGAACACGAGTGCCCCCGTCGAGTGCGGCCGTCAAAAATAACTGTCGTTTTTCAGGATCCCAGGATGGGGTAGTAATATTGACTCCCATTTCAGTCGGAAATGAAAACGTCCAATAAAACTCTCCACTGTCTGGGTTGACGCCGTGGACAGCATCACCACTCAGCACAATCAACTGGACTCCATTGGCGTCTCGTATGATCAGTGGCGATGCAGGAACGATGCTATCTAAAAAAGTACCAGCGCTCCACACCACATCACCGGTATCCTGACGAAAAGCCATGACGCTTTGATTCTCGCCTCCAACGGTTGCGATAACCACGTCCCTATACGGCACAGGACTTGGTGCATAGCCTGGCATAACGGCAAATCGCATTTGATTGGGGGGAGCACCAAAATCATTCACGAAATCATGCTGCCACAATAGTCGCCCTGTGTTTTTATCGAGCGCAAAAAATTGCTTATCACTCGAGGCCGTAAATAGTCGCTGCCCGACAATTAACGGGGTCGCATGGGGACCAGCGCCATAGGAAAAATCCATCGTCTCTAAAGAGGATGGAAAACGATATTCCCAAACCGTATCGCCGGTTTCTGGATCAAGAGCCACAACGATTTCCTCTTCGGCCCACACACCTGCTTGCCCACTCGGCTCTCGGTACATTGTGTACAAGTGCTTTTCATCAACAACGATACTTGAGTGTCCATCTCCGAGCGAACGCCTCCACTTCAATCTGGGACCATCATCAGGCCAACGACTGGCGAGTCCATCGCCATTCGCCCGAAAGTCACGGTTTACACCACCCCACCCAGGCCACCCAGACACAGAATCCTCTTGACCAGCAATCTCATTGGCGAATGGACCGACCAAAAAGAGAACACTAAGGACAAAGGGAAGAAAATGAACAGAATAGAAACCTGACACAAACATCAAGCAAACAGACCGCAGGCAATCTATTAGCGGTCCCTGAAGATGCTTTTGATATACTGAACAAATGCACAAGGGAGGTCCTATGCGTTTTGGAATCGTCATATCAGTGTTCAGTCTCCTCGGTCTCATCGGTTCAACCGCCGCTCAGGAAGAACCTGTTGTTCAAGTCTATAAATCGCCCACGTGCGGCTGTTGTTCAGTGTGGGTCGCACACCTAGAAAAAAATGGTTTTACGGTCAACACCACTGACGTTCCTAATACAGGTACTATTAAACAAGAACAGGGTGTACCTCGTCGACTTGGATCATGTCACACCGCTGTGGTCGATGGCTATCTCGTAGAGGGACATGTCCCCGCGGAAGATATCAAGAGATTACTCACAGATCGACCAGCCTTAAAAGGAATCGCAGTACCAGGAATGCCTATTGGGTCGCCGGGAATGGAAGGTCCAAATCCTCAACCCTACGACGTACTCGGATTTGATGAACAGGGTAACGTGACAGTGTTCTCTTCCCACTAGGTTACAAACAAACAGAAAAAGGTTTGTCAGAATACCGGCTTATCGTCGGCGGGATGGCACGAACGTTGCCCAGTGAACGTGACGCCATACCTCCGGCTGCAGGATAGTCAGCACAGTTAATACTTCTAGACGCCCAATCCACATTGCAGCGATCAGCGCAATTTTACTGACCGCATGCAAACTTCCATATGACGACATCGGACCCACATCACCAAAACCAGGCCCCACATTGCCGAGTGCAGCGATCGAAGCCGTGATACCTGTTTCAAGATCTGCACCAAACCCGATAACAACAGCCGCACAGAGAGCAAACGTCAAGATATAAAAAAGAAAAAACACGAGCACACCACGGATTACGTCATCAGCGACAACTTTGCCGTTGAGCTTTACGGGCAACAATCCTCGTGGATGCAAGGTGCGCCGCAATTCGGTAAGCGTAAACCGTCCAATAAGCACATGTCGCAACACTTTCGCGCCACCTGCAGCGGACCCTGCACACCCTCCAATAAACATGAGAGACAGCAGGACGACCTTCGCTTGATCGCTCCAGAGATTAAAGTCCGCGCTTGCGTACCCTGTTGTCGTAAGAATCGATAACACCTGAAATGTCGCCACTCGCACAGACCCGGCAACTCCATCAAATACCCACAAAAGACCAACCAGGCTGCAGACACCTAGCACGATAATACCCACATATGCCTTCATCTCGTCATCTTGAAACAACACACCAGGCTTTCCGAGTAACGCACGATACTGAAGAGCAAAATTTGCACCAGCTAAAAACATAAACACACAAACAATCCATTCAAGTGTTGGATTGCCATAGCCCATAATCGATTGTCCGTGGGGTGAGAATCCACCAGCGGCCATTAATGTCAATGCATGGCAAATCGCGTCATAAAGAGGCATTCCCACCAAAAATAATGCGAGACAGGCAGTAACAGTCAAACCAGCGTACAGGCGCCACAAATACGCGGCCGTCTGCCGAATTTGTGGCGCTAATTGCTCCTCTTTTGGACCTGCTGCCTCCGCAGCAAACAGCCGCCTAACACCAACTGAAAACCTCGGAAAAACTGCTACCACAAGGGCAATAACCCCGAGACCACCGAGCCACTGCGTCAACGCTCGCCAAAAAAACAATCCATGCCCAGGTCTTTCAAAGTCTGTAATGATCGTAGCGCCTGTCGCGGTAATACCAGACATTGATTCAAATAAAGAGTCTACTAACCCAAAACCCGTCCAGATATAAGGCACTGCCCCTAAGAAAGCCAACATAAGCCAGGCTCCCGCTACGACCGAAAGTGCCTCAATTTGTCGCAGACTATCCTCAGCCGTGCGGGTCAGATAGAGCAAAACCTGGCCGGCAATAACACTAATTACAGCCGCTATTACGAACCCCGCGATATCAGTCCACTCTCCATAAACTGTACAGACAAAAATTGGGGCGAGAAACGTCAGCCCAAAGAATCTTAGAATGCCACCGATAATGTGAAGCACGTTAATGAGATGCACTACAACAGCAGCTCCTGTTTACACTACGAGAAGAGATCACGTACGTCTGTGACAGCACTTGCCGTGCAACAGACCAACAGGTGATCCCCGGCTCGAACATCATCTTCTCCCCGAGGCACAATGACTTTTCCGTCACGAAGGACGGTTCCGATCATTGACTCGTTTGGTAAACCCAGATCAGACACTAAACTCGTTGCAAAATTGCCGGGAACTGGGATGTCCAACACGCGCGCCTCGCCTTCCTCGAGTACGGTCAGTAAGCTCGCTCTCCCACCGTCAATTTGATGCAAAATTGAAGCGACGGCTGCTCCGTGCGCAGATAGCACGACATCTATACCGACACGTTCAAATAATCGAAGGTTCGATGGATGGCTCACGCGGGTCACAACACGGTCAACACCCAGTTGCCGTCCCAATAGTGCCGCCAAGAGATTTCGCTCATCATTGCCGATAACACTGACAAGTACATCACTACGTCCGATATCTTCTGACTCAAGAAGCTCCAAATCTGTGCCGTCACCCCTCAGCACCAAACCATTCTTCAGATTCTGGGCCAACAATTCGCCACGTCGCCGATTTTCTTCGATGACTTGAAGACGAATACCGTCAGCCTGATCGAGTTGTTGGGCAAGACGGAAGCCAACGTCACCACCGCCAACAATAGTCACCAACTGGATCGAGTCATCACGATGGGCCGGTAATAAGTCAGCACGCACCCGTTGCATGCCTTCTTGGGTTCCCATCAAGACAATTTTGTCTCCACTTAGCAAAACCGTCTCTCCATGAGGCACCGTCGTCTTATTATCCCGCTTGAGAGCTACCAACACGACACCACCGAGAGGAGACACCTGGGCTAGCGAACGATTAATGAGTGGCGATGCATCGTTCAGTAGAAACTCAACAAGTTGAACCCTCCCACCAGCAAATGTATCAGCATTAATTGCACCGTAGACATTGATTACTCGTTCCATTGCAGAAGCAAGCTGTGCGTCCGGCCAGATAATGTGATCAATTCCAAAATGTTCCTTTAAATGCTGCGTGCCACCAGGCGCATGAAGAAAGTCTTCTTTGGACACAAAACAGATCGTCTGACTGGCACCCAATTGACTACCAAGGGAACAAGCCACAATATTCACCTCATCAAGGCTGGTAGCTGCAATGAGAAGAGAGTCCGATGTGATACCTGCCTGACGGAGCCTGTCTGGATTTGTTCCACGTCCAGTGACCACCGATACATCCAAGTCTGCAAAACGGTTGACACACTGGGGATTTGGATCGACGACAGCCACCTCATGCTGTGTCGCAAGGGCCTTCGCCAATGAATAACCGACCGCGTCTCCGCCGATGATGATGATATGCATAGCATAGTGAAGGGAATGTTCCCCTCATTTCTTGTTTCGGCTGTTAGGTGGTTATCCGATAGGACTTCGTGCATGAGAGGTCTAGCGCACGTCAATTTTACGTCCTGTAATCAAGGTAAATTAGAAAAAATGAAGACAAGCTGCACTGAAATAGCCCAGCTGAAACAAATCTGTGCGAGTGATTTTACGAAATCAAGATAACGGGACGATTACGGCAAAGAGAGCGCAACATACTCACTCGGCATGCCCTCCCATCCGAGTGTCAAAAGGATATACTGCTTCCCATTAGCCATATACGTCATCGGAGCCGCTGTGGTGCCACCAGCGAGCTCAGTTTCCCAGATGACATCGCCTGTTTCCTTGTTATAGGCTCGAAAATGTTTGCCGCCACCCCCTTCAGGAAGCACGACAACACCTTGATTGCCACCTTCACCAAGAAACACCAACGATTTTGTCACAAGCGGGGAAACACGACCTCCCTGTCCAAGCGGCGGAAGATTAAGGTGTTTGATACTTGGATGATCCCGAGGTCCATCACCATTCGGCACCTGCCAAAGAATGTCCCCCTTGTTCAAATCAATTGCCACCAGACTTCCATAGGGAGGCTTGAAGAGCGGTAACCCTTGAGGTCCATCGACTTGAGTCAGATTCTGCATCACCCAATCAACATTTGATCTTGGATGCTCAGATCGTACAAGACCAACAACGGCGGGCACTTTCACCGACGGTATATACAAAACTCCTCGCTCCGGATCAAAACCAGCACCACCCCAATCAGCTCCCCCAACAAGACCAGGAACCTGAATTGTGCCCTTCGTTCCACCATTTACCTCATCAATGACAGTCGGAGGAGTAAACAACGGCCCACCAACGTAGTTTCCAAAAATTTCTTTGGCTTCCGCAAATAACTCGGGTGTAAAGTCAATAAGATCTTCTTCCGTAGCTCCCTGCTGAGCAAAAGGTGGTGGTTTCGTGGGAAACGGTTGGGTTGGCGCATACCATTCACCTGGAACATCACCGGAAGCAACTCGTCGCTCTTCGATCGGCCAGACAGGTTCCCCAGTGATACGATCGAAAACATACACGAAGGCCTGTTTACTAACCATGGCAACAGCCTTAATTACTGTTCCATCGACATTAATATCAACCAAGTTCGGTGCTGTCGGAAAATCATAGTCCCATAACCCATGGTGTACCGCCTGAAAATACCAGACGAGTTCTCCCGTTTTTGCATTGAGGCAAACCAGACTCTCAGCAAACAAATTATCGCCAGGTCGATGACCTCCATAGTAATCATTCGTTGGAGTTGAAAGAGGCAGATAGACATAACCTAACTCCTCATCACCACTCGCCCAGGCCCACATATTTGTGTTCCCTGTATATACCCAAGAGGGTTGATCTTCATCTGTATCAGTCAACCAAGTTTCATTACCAGGCTCTCCCTCTTTGGGAACCGTGTGAAAAATCCAGCGTTGTTGCCCCGTTCTAACGTCAAAACCCCGGACATCACCTGGAGGGCCCTCCTTAAGAGCAGGCATCTGGGCACTCACAATATCCATAAGAGAAGACCCTATAATCACTACGTCATTAACAACAATAGGAGGTGACCGCCACCCAAAACCCTGTACACGCGGATCGTCGTACCCATCAGTGAGATCAACCTGTCCACCCTCACCAAAGTCAAGGTATCTCTCTCCTGTTTCGGCATTAAAAGCAACCAAGTTAGAGCCGACAACCGCAATGATGCGTGAGTCATTACCGTCAGCCCAATACGCAACGCCCCTGTTCGCACCACCACGACGTTCCGCACCTTCTGGTGCCGCATCAAACCAGACAACTTCTCCGTTAGTCGCATCAAGTGCAGCAATGGTTCCAAGGGGCGTGCTAACGTACAATAATCCTCCAACCATTAAAGGAGTGTTCTGGACCGCCACCGGTGGGGGCAGGTCATTTCCTTGGCGGATATCGTCAGGAATTGTTGATTGTCTCCACGCGACTCGCAGATTGTTAACAGTGTCTTTATTTATCTGATCCAGTGAGGAATATTTAGTCCCTGCGATGTCAGCACCGTACGCTTTCCATTCGCTCTGCGCTTCAGCAGTTGGCGCCAAATACACGACATAGATGGCTAGTAACACGAAAAGACTGGCCAAGACGATTCTTAAACCGATATGCCCTGTTGAAGTGTTCATCGTAAACAAGTGCCTCCTAAATTACATTTTTTGTCAGTTCTTTTCACTGGACAGAAACCCGGCCTCTTGAATGGCATGTTGTAAGAGAGCGCGATTTAAGTTAGCCCCGTATACTGCAGCTTTTCCTGGACTGAGCGTGACCTCAACAGCTTCAACACCAGCAACCGTCTCGAGCTGCGAGGTTAGACGTTTGACACACCCTCCGCAGGTCATTCCGTCCACTGGCAATTCAATTGATTGCTGCCCTTGAATCGGACGACGGAAGCGTTGCCGAATATCCTGAACTCCAAACCACCCGAGTAATAGCGTCAGCAAACCGGCGCTGACAGTCAAGAACCACGATTCATGTCGATGTGCCAGTACTGCCCCTGTAGTGTTTAAGCCCCAAAACATGTCAAAAATTAACCCAAAACCGATGCTGCCGATAAAGACGGTCAACAGATAGACGGCCATCACTCGATTGCCAAAGACCCTATGCACAGCACCTATAGTTGCAACGTTGGTTGCTGGACCAGCCATAAGAAATACCAGCGCTGCACCTTCCGGAAAACCGGAGGCAACGAGAGAGGCAGCAACCGGAACCGACGCCGTTGCACATACGTACAGCGGCATTGAAATTCCAACCATAATCAGAAGGGTCCAAACTCCCCCACCAGCAAACGTCGAAAATTGATCATGCGGGATCCAAGTTGTCACCGCAGCAGAAATCAACATCCCAACAGTAAGCCATCGCCAGATCGGATAAATCAGTTCATCGATTCCGTAGCGAAGGGCCTCGCGCCACAGACTGCCAACGGGACGGTGTTGATGGCTCTCTTCCTCACTCGGTTCACTCGAGAGCGACACGTTGGTCTTCTCAACAAAAAATCCCCCGACCAAACCTGTCACGAGAGCTGCAAATACTTTAAAAACGGCAAAAGGCCATCCCAGAATTGAACCTGTAACAAGAATAGAATCAAGACCTGTCTGCGGGGTTGAAATCATAAAACCGATCGCCGCACCCTCGCTCGCGCCCTCTTTTTTAAGAGACATCGCTGCCGGAATAACTCCACACGAACATAACGGAAGTGGCACCCCAAGGGCCACCGCACGTGTGACCTCGCCCATACCGCCACCACCTAACCTGCTACTGATAAAGTTCTTCGGAAGCCAGATATGCAAAAGACTTGCTATGGCAGTTCCCGCAAACAGCCATGGGGCTAACTCCAACATCAAGTCCCAAAGATTTGACCAATACATACTCATCTGTCCCGTTCTAAAGAAGCCCTTATCTAATCCTTTTGAATCTCACGTCATAGACCGCGTCCTCCACCGGGGCAGAACGCTTTTGTATTACCGGCCTTGTGGCGGCAGAGCAAAGACAAAGATATTATTGCCAATGCTTGGACGAAGCTCTGGTGTCAATCGCATCATGCCAGAGGGAGTCGCCGCGATCCCTGTACTCACCGCAACGTATTGTTGTCCGTCAACGGCATACGTGATCGGAAATCCTGTGAGAGGGGAACCTAAGTTAATTTCCCACAAAACCTCACCATTGGTCTGATCAAACGCACGAAATCGTCCATTCAGATCGCCACCAAATACAAGCCCCCCTCCGGTGGCCACGAGCGCAGACGTCGCGGCACGCTGTTCATGCAGCCACACCGTTTCGCCTGTTTCTACCGAGATCGCCCTTACTGTGCCTAGATTATCCGTTCCAGGTGCAAGCTGACGGCGCGAAGCAAGTTCATACAAGGTGCCATCGTCGGTTGCCATCTGACTCACACACGTGTTGCGCAAAGAGAAATACATCGTGTGGGTGTCCGGACTATACGCACCAGCGTCCCAATTCTTGCCTCCACTTAACGCCGGACATGCCGTAACCGTTTGTCCAACGCTAGTAAACACAACCTCAGAATTCGTAGATACCTCCCCTGTAGCCCCATCAATGTGACTAATCACATTTTGCGTAACGGTCGGGTTAGCCCAGAGGAACTCACCTGTCTCTCGATCGAGGGTATAAACTACACCCGTCTTACCAGGAATTCCGGTCACGACTTTTCGTTCTTCGCCGGGCTGTAACCGGGGATTAATCCAACTAACCGTTTCCGGATCAGGCGTGACAGCCGTGTCTATAAGATAACGCTCGTACGGGTGATCGAGATCCCAATGATCAACAAGATGCTGATAGTACCAAACAATCTCACCACTTTCCCCATCAAGCGCCAAGGTGGAATTGTGATAAAGGTGTTTTTTGTCGACCCCCCCCAACATAAACTTTGGTGCCGGTGACGTCACGGAAGTGCCCATGTAGAGCAGGTCCAAGTCCGGGTCGTAACTCGGGACCATCCACGCACCAACATGAAACCGTTCTTCAAACGGCACATCTCCCCATGTGTCATTACCAAACTCTCCCGGTGCTGGAATCGTACGCGTGCGCCACAACTCCTCACCGGTTATCGCATCGTGCGCAGTAATGACACAGGCCGTAGGCCCACCTGCCGGTCTACAACTTCGTCCAGAAATCACCTTACCATTCGCAACAAGAGGACCGGAAGACTGTCTCGCAGGATTCGTCTGATAGTCGAGAATCTCGGTCTCCCAAGCCACCCGACCTGTGCGTGCGTCAAGAGCGTAAAGATAGTCGTCAGCACTCGTATCTATGATGAGATTTCCGTAAATCGCCACGTTACGATTCGTGTCTTCCATCCCACCCACATACGACGCAATATCCTCAGGAACTTCCCGCCGATACTCCCACAGCAAATCACCGGTATCCGCGTCAATCGCTTGAGTTGTGTCGCGGGGATTGGGAAGAAACATGACTCCTTCGTACACGAGCGGAGTCGCCTGTTGACTACCAGGCGCCATCGCGCGAGACCACACCATCCGCAAATTGCTCACGTTGTCTCGGTTAATCTGTTCCAATGGACTGAATCCCCACCCGTTGAGAGTCCGACGCCACATTAGCCAGTTTTCTGGATCAGGTTCCAGAAGCATCGTGTCGGTCACAGGTTTTAAGTCGATTGGCGTCTGCGCTCGCAAAGGACTCGATTCTGTCAATAACAAAATGGCCGCGATCAGAATGAACAACAAACACGTCGCATTAAATTGTTGAGATGTACCTCGTCCACGTCGATTCGTCGGGTCAAACATAATGAAATCACCTTTCAAGCTTCTCGGATTGTCGTCACTAGTTAAAGAGTAACCTAAGTACCCTTAACAACTCTAGGTGCAGCATTCATTCACATTCAGGAATTACCGCAGCGACAGGGCTTATCTCTGCTCCACCCTTAACTATAACGCGCAGGTAAATCTACATGCTCCCCCAGTGAAAATACATAGAAGAAATGCAGCCCTTTAATGAAATAACTCTTATGGCAATGCCTGTCTGAACAATCTCCAGAATTCGTGGTCAAAGAATTGGCGATCCGGTTCGCCATCATCCTCATAACGAGCAAATCCACCCAAACGACTCACCACTACTCCAAGACTTGGGACAACATAGATCTTACGGTCTCCGATACCGCGTGCCGCAATAAGATCATCAGGTCCGGTTGGTATGAATGCACCTGATCGCAGACCTCTATTGGTCCAATCATCCCAGCGATTCTTTCCATTCACCCACCACAAGAGTCCGTACGCCGGATTCCTCAATTGCGAAGAATTGAATGCAAGTTGAACAAACTCTTCGTTCATCAACCGCTGCCCTTCCCAAAGCCCTTGATTCAACATTAATAGTCCCATGCGAGCCAGGTCTCGCGCACTCGTAGTAAGGCCGTAGGGATTTGGCCCTCCGTCCCGCAGCGCCCAGTTGGTGTCGCGTAAGCCAAGAGGTTCACTTAACCACGCCTGTGTGTACTCGTGTGGGTCCTGACCGCTGATGGCCGTCAGGACATCAAACAACCGGCTGTACACCTGAGTATTGTAGTACCAACGTGCATTCGCCTCTGCCTCATACAAGAATGCTCTAGACAAACCACTCGACATCGACATTAGATGCCGCACTGTGATCCGCCTCTCTTGAGCTAGTGTCGCTTGAGTCCATCCTCGACCAAGATATTGAGATACTGGAGCATCAAGATCGACAAGCGACCGATTCTGTGCGAGCCCCACGAGAATCCCCAAGATGCCCTTTTGGACCGACCCGACGTCTTCAACAGGATGCCCTTCAGCATTACGACGCCCCTCTGCGGGACCGTCGCGTAAACGGGTGAATGTGCGTGGGTTCTCAAGCTGCCAATATTTTTCAACAACGATTCGACCGTTGTAAAGTACGACCAGCGCCGTTGAACGATGTTCCGCTGCAAACGTCACCGCACGGGCCAACGCTGAAGCATCCCACCCCAGATCATTTGGCGAAACTGACTCCCATACAAAATCATTTGCTGGAAAATAGGCTATAGCTGTGGAATCTTGTACATAATTATGCACGTCGCTTTGACTCCAGAGCGTCAATAGAAGCAATAAGGACAGCACCGTTATCAAACGTCCCATAACGTTCTTCGTTCCTACCTACCGAAATGGTAAAAAAATGGATTGGGCTGCTCCCCCAAGCTTTCCTTCAACTTGTCCAACACCTCCGCCGTGCGAACGCTGGTTTCTCGAATCGAGAGAATCGTGTTGATCACTTCGAGTGTGGAATACTCCGGCTGACTGACGCCGAGACGATAATTGCTAATGGCCGAGCCCGTCAGGGTTATGCCTTTTTCGGCCAGCCGGTCAGACAACCATTTATTCGAACGCCCATCCATTCTGGCAAAAACCAGTGCGGGTATCAGTCGATGTCGCATTGGGTTTCCTTCCTGCCCCTGTTTAATGAGATAAAGCTTTGGAAGTCTGTCGCATTGCTAATCTCACCGCTTCTGCTCCTGTGCCCGTGCTCCACTTAGGACGAGTGGTAAACTGTAGTTACCTTCATGACAGGCATGCTCATACAACTGGTTTGACGACGACCACAGGGGCATTTCGACTGTCCACGGCTCCGTCCATGTCTCGGGATCAAGAACCGTAAATTCATACAACAGCGTCTCGTCATCTACCAGAGTCAGTCGCTCAGTCAAAAGCAAACTCGATCCCGAACCACTAAATCCACCTTTACCATTGAAATTCGTGGTCTCAATCACCAACGTATTGCCATCCCAGTACCCGCGCGAGTCACCTCGCCACAGTCGAATGTCTGGATTTACGTGAGGACGTCTTTCAAGTGGAACAATCCGAACGTCATGATTCTCTTCGTGAAGGAACACTACATGGTCTGGTGTCTGAAAAATCTGATGATACGCTGCAATCGGAAACGCCATCATCGGTGGCCCGCCCGTTTCAAATATTAAACATCGCTCACTCCAAGGTCGATCTTCATGAGAATCTGCTCTCTCAGTCAGAAATCGGGTTCCTATCACTCCTCCATTTTCAATTTTTCGCCGTTCGCCGTCCGGCGTCAAGGTTGGGATCCGACCGCTCAAACCAGTAATAAGAGAGGTGCGTCTACTCAACGGACCAGGTTCCAACCATACAGGAGAAGACTCGACAGCGAGTTGACGCTCAATATCAGGAGTCGTCCTCCACCTTTGAAACGCAGTCGATTGCAGTTCCTCTAACTCTGCTTCCGTATAAAACTCTTTGTCGCCAAGTTTTGGCTGACGCTCTAATGGCGTCAGCGTTGAATTCACCCAAACACCTCTAAAATCAGGCGTGCCCCAGGTTGTAAATGGCCCGCCTGTTGAACTGCCCGATTGAGCGACCACCTCCGAAGGCAGGAGAAGGAAGAGAAGGACGACCACATTCCTTATCATTACATCTGTCAACCTATTCATTCGTTTACCCCACGAATGCAAAGTTGAATCTAAATTAAAACACACTGTAAGCCGTAAATAATGGAGGCGCCGCCCGGATTTGAACCGGGGATGGAGGTTTTGCAGACCTCTGCCTTACCGCTTGGCGACGGCGCCATCTAACAGCCAGTACCGGGATAAAATGGAGCGGGAAATGGGATTCGAACCCACGACTTCGACCTTGGCAAGGTCGCACTCTACCACTGAGTTACTCCCGCACTCAAAAAGAGAAGGGTACCACGCACATTTCATCTCATCAAGCACCCCACAAAGAAACTAGTTCCTGAAAATGATGCATTTATAGCTAGAGATAAAACAGAAACACCACTATTTTCGTTTCCACCTGGTGCCACTAGTGCTATCTTCCAAGATAATTCCCCGCTTCTCAAGATCATCCCGAACTTGATCGGCTGTTGAAAAATCTCTCCTCCTCCGTGCCTCTTGGCGCTCTTCAATCAATCTCTCTATTTCACTCACTTGGACTGGAGGTTCGGCGTCCTCAAGACGACGCAGCTTGACGACACCAAGAACCTGATCAAAATCTGCAAAAACTTTTTTTATTTTTTCAATATCTTCGGTTCCAACTACACCTGTGTCGATCGCAGCATTCACTGTCCGCACAAGTTCAAACATTACTCCCAGCGCACCTGGAGTATTAAGATCGCGACTCATCATTTCGTTAAATAATTGCTGAGCCTCCAAGACTCTCGCCCCAATGCTGTCGTGGGAACCACTATCAGTAACAGTGTCAAGACGAGCCAGAAAATCCATTAATCTGGTCAGCGCCTCGTCCGCCTGTATCAGGCTAGCCCATGTAAATCTCAGTTGTTTGCGATAATGAGTGGACAACAGCACATAACGAAGTGCCGACGCACGATAGCCTTCATTTAAAATGTCTTGAACCGAAAGAACATTACCTGAAGATTTTGACATTTTGTCGTTGTCATCTATTAAGAGGTGTTCTACGTGAATCCAAAAACGGGCGAACTGCTCTCCCGTCGCTCCTTCACTTTGTGCGATCTCATTTTCATGATGAGGGAAAATTAAATCAACACCACCCGCATGAATGTCGATAGGGGGTTCGTCAAGCAACCGTAAAGCCATCGCTGAACATTCAATGTGCCAACCCGGTCTTCCGGGTCCTATGCCAAAATCCCATGTCGGCTCATCTTCCGATGTCGCTTTCCACAGGACAAAATCACGGGCATCTTGTTTCGCATATTGGTCTGAGTCAACGCGGACACCTACTTTGATACCATCGTGATCAAGATGCGCCAATTTCCCATACTCTTCAAGAGCAGAAATTTTAAAATAGATAGATCCATCACTCCTGTACGCATATCCACGTCTCTCAAGATCCTTAATCATCTGCACCATAGCCAGTAGATTCTCTTCATCCGTCGCCCGCGGGTACTCCTCTGCAGATTCGATGCCCAGTATTTCCACGTCTTCCTTAAATGCTGCGATGAAGCGATCTGTATACTCTCGCAGCGAGACATCTGCTTCCCGGGCAGCCGTAATAGTCTTATCATCAACGTCAGTAAAATTAACAACTTGCCGCACATTAAAACCCGCCACGCGGCGCAACGTGCGCCGGAGAATATCAAGACATATAAAGGTCCTGAAATTACCAATGTGACCCCGGGCATAAACTGTTAATCCACAGGCGTACATGCGAACTGTATTATCCTTGGCCGGAACAAATACCTCTTCACGACGAGTTAAAGTGTTAAAAAGAAACACGATGCATTAATCCTCAAACAGTCCTGAATCGTTGCGATAACAACACCAGTACTACAATTCGACGTTCAGTTAATTTAAATCGACAACCTCAATCTTTAAGGAGACTAATCTTACAGTGACATCTTTTTAAAAAGGACACGCGCCTCCTCACAATCGACAACGATTTGATTTCTAAGTTCGCTCGGACTTGCAAACAAACGCTCTTCCCGCAAACGCTTTACAAAAGCCAACCGTACATGCCGACCATACAAATCACCACTAAAGCGAAGCAAATGACTCTCTATGACCCGATCACCGCTTTTTTCAAAAGTAGGCCTGACGCCGATATTCGTAACAGCAGCATGAATAACATCATCAGCCGTAACGGTAGACGCATACACTCCATCAGGAGGAAGAATTTCATTATCAGTCAAAATATTGGCCGTTGGAAAACCTTGATGCGTGCCTCTGTTTGAACCTGGGACCACCTTACCATCGATACAATAATGATGCCCTAGAAGACTTCCCGCCTCATCGACGTAGCCTTCACTTAAAAGTCGCCTAATCCGCGTACTACTAACAACGAAATCCTTGTAGCGAACAGGATCGATTTTTGCAACCCGGAAATCGTATGTAGACCCAAGAGATCTCAGTAGTGAAAAATTTCCTTTTCTTTCGTGACCAAACAAAAAATTCGAACCAACCCAAACCTCACCAACATGCAACCAGTCTACCAATACTGAAGATATGAACTGTTCTGGTGTCCATTTAGCGAGAGCACCTGTAAACCGCACTACCGCTGTTGCATGTATACCTGACTGTTCGAGACAAGCGATCTTCTGCTGCGTCGTCATGAGCAGGGCGGGCGCCTTATCTGGCCGGATGACTTTTGGCGGATGGGGATCAAAAGTTAACGCCGCAGCAATCACACCCATCTCACTGGCACGCGAACGTACACGTTCCAAGAGCCTGGCATGCCCGCGATGCACCCCGTCAAAATTTCCCAAAGCGATTACGGATTGAGTCCAGTGATTCGGACACGAATCGTCAGGATAATAAATAGTTTCCACAGTTAACTACTGATCATAATCCAGCCTGAACTTCCAGTCATTGGGATGCGCACATTTCGATAAAACTCCGTGCCCGTTACCAATCTGACAAGGGAAATAACTTGATTGAAGCCTCGTGAACGGTTTCGTTGAGTTGTTCATTGATCTTTAAGACCAAGCCATCATAAGCAAGGGATATTCCACTTGGCAAAAGACTACAGGTCTCCGCATGTGACACGTCATGCGTCATATGCGTAAAGTACGTATTTTTCGCACGGATTTTCTGCGCGGCTTGTACCGCTTGATCAATATTAAAATGCGTCGAATGAGGACGTCGGCGCAGCGCATCAAGCACCAAAACATCGAGATCACCCAGTAAAGGCCAAGATGCCTCAGGGATCTCATTACAGTCAGTTAAGTAAGCGAAGGCCCCAATTCTATAGCCAAAAATTGGCAGGGCACCATGCCGCAACGGGACAGGTACAACCCTGCTGCCATTTAGTGAGAACGGTCCGTTCACCGGACACAGGGAAAGCTGTGGCAACCCTCCACCTTGTGGAGTCTTGGGATCAAAAACGTACGAAAACATTCGACGAACATCTGTAAGCGTGCGGGAATTACCATAACAAGTAATTTCTGCCCCTTGTCGAAAATTATATATTCGCACATCATCAAGACCTAGAACATGATCAGCGTGACTGTGAGTCAGCAAAATGCAGTCAACACGATCCAAAGAAAACTCCAGAGCCTGTGCTCTGAGATCTGGTGATGCATCAATTAATACCGACAGACCGTCCTCAAGTTTTATCTGTACTGACGGACGCCATCTTCGATCTCTCCTATCGGACGAATGACAGACTTCGCAATCACAACCAATTACAGGAACACCCGTTGAGGTGCCAGTTCCCAAAAATGTTACATGCACACGTTAGACCTCGCTACCGCGCGTAGCCTCTCTATACCTGACTCTTAGTTCATGAAGCACTTGTTGAATAAAAGCGGTTTCTACCTCTGAAAGATTACCTTGTGTTTTCTGTTCCAAAAGCGCAATCATTTCGATTGCGTGAAAAGATGCGTCGAGATTCACAGCGGTATTCTTTCCAGTTACAGGATCGACCACGTCACCAAAATAAACGGCGGCCGTCTTCGCAAGCGACACTACTAGAGCATTAAACGATATTTCTGACTTTTCCATCGTGAGCATGCTAACACGTGTCCGACTTGCGTTAGGTCAACAAGATGACTAGCATACCCGGCTATGTCAATAACAGACCCACTAGATAACGGAACTCTTGGAAAAAAATTTGAGCGACTAGTTGAGATTATGCGAATACTTCGCTCCCCAGATGGATGTCCTTGGGACCGAGAGCAGACAACTGAATCACTGCGCCCTTTTATCCTTGAAGAAGCCTACGAAGTCGTTGAAGCAATTAATGAATCTGACATCTCTTCTCTCCGTTCTGAGCTAGGCGATTACATTTTTGAAGCCGTCTTTCTTGCCCAGATATGCAGCGAAGACAACGTTTTTCGTATAGAGGATTCTATCGATTGCGTGTGCGAAAAGTTGATACGACGACACCCGCATGTTTTTGGTTCTGATAGCTCTGAAAAAGATCTCACAGTACAAGATGTGAAAGAAAACTGGGAAGAAATTAAGAGCAACGAGAAACAAGCCGCCGGAGAAATACCGCATCTACTAAGTGGCATACCTAAAGTTCTTCCCGCACTGTTACGGGCTTATCGGTTGGGAAAGCGCACTGCAATTATCGGCTTTGATTGGACTGTTACAAACCAGGTGATCGACAAGGTTGAGGAGGAACTTAGTGAATTACGCGCAGCGATAGAAACCGACACATCCAGTACGACCGAGGAAGAACTTGGTGACCTGCTATTTACAGTTGCAAACCTGTCCCGACATCTCGGTCTCGACCCAGAACAAGCGCTAAACAAAGCGAACACAAAATTTACAAAGCGGTTCAACGAAATGGAAAACTATTTTCGAGAAAATAACAGAGAACTTCGTGACGTTTCAGACAAGGAGATGGAAATAGTGTGGGAAAAGATTAAGAAAGAACTAAAGTGAATTATCCCTGAACCAGCCAGTAAAGTGCAGATACTAATACAGCTGAACTCAACCTCTAATAAGAAGTATCTTCAAACACTAAGCCTGCATCCGATCATGATAATCCTGTAACGGCAAGACACTCAATGCCTCCGATCTCATTGCACGGATAGCACTTACAGTCGCGGCAGCACCGGTCAACGTTGTAACGCATGGCACACCAAGCATCATGGCAATTCGCCGAACTTTCATATCGTCAAAGAACGATTCTCGGCCCAGTGGAGTATTTATGATTAAATCAATTTCTCGGTTAAGTAGCCGATCACCCACGTTGGGACGCCCTTCATTAACTTTGAATACAACTTCAACATCTAACCCACTTGAACGAAGATATGCTGCCGTTCCTCGTGATGCCACCAATGTAAAACCAAGGGAAGCCAAATCACGGGCAATAGGAAGGACATTGGCCTTATCATCATCATTGACACTAATAAATGCACACCCGTCATTTGGCAATAGCTGACCAGCAGCAATTTGAGCTTTAGCATATGCGGCACCAAAATTTGATGCTCCTCCCATGACTTCCCCAGTCGATTTCATTTCCGGACCTAGAATACTGTCGACACCTGGAAAACGCACAAATGGAAAAACAGGTGTCTTAACAAACACACCCGCGACATTCAAGTCTTCAACTAATCCTAGTTCATTAAGAGTTTTTCCTACCATTAGCCTCGCAGCTATCTTAGCTAAAGGCACACCCGTCGCCTTGGACAAATAAGGAATCGTTCGTGAAGCTCGAGGATTCACTTCCAAAATATAGACAGTCTCATCTTTTATCGCGAATTGGATGTTTAACAGCCCTATCACCTTCAAAGCACGCGCTACGCGGCGCGTATAATCCTTGATAACCACCAAATGACGTTCTGGAACCAGATACGGTGGTACAACACAAGAACTATCACCTGAATGAATACCTGCCTCTTCGATGTGTTCCATGATCCCACCGATGATGACTTCTCCGGTCGAATCAGCTAAAGCATCAACGTCAAGCTCAAAAGCATCTTCTAAGAATTTGTCCACGAGAATGGGATGCTCGGGGGAAGCATCGACAGCGTCCACCATATAACGATCGAGCGCTCCGGAATCATAAACAATAGCCATTGCTCTGCCACCGAGAACATAAGATGGTCTGACTACTATCGGATATCCAATCGATTCTGCTACTGTACGAGCTTCTTCACGGGAAGTCGCCATACCATTCGGAGCCTGTGGAATACCGAGGTCCCAAAGTAAACGCGAAAAACGTTCTCGATCTTCAGCTAAATCAATTGAATCCGGCGACGTCCCAACAATATTGACACCAGCCGCTTGCAACGCAAGAGCAAGTTTGAGTGGTGTTTGCCCACCAAACTGGACAATGCAGGATACCAGACCTCCACTAGATTGCTCACGGCATATGACAGACTGTACGTCCTCAAAAGTCAAAGGCTCAAAATACAAACGATCCACCGTGTCATAGTCTGTCGACACAGTCTCAGGATTACAGTTAATCATTACTGTCTCATAACCTTCTTCCTGCATCGCAAAAGCTGCATGGCAACAACAGTAATCAAACTCAATCCCCTGTCCAATCCTGTTCGGTCCGCTACCCAGTATTACCACTTTAGGCCGATCAGTCGGGTTAGATTCACATTCAGCTTCGTATGTTCCATACATATATGGAGTGAATGATTCAAATTCTGCAGCGCAAGTATCTATCCGCTTATATGACGTCAACAAATTACTCTCTAAACGACGAGCCGCGATTTCCGAGCTCTCGACACCTGCGATATGTGCCAGTTCTTGATCGCCAAAACCACTGCGCTTAACCACCTGAATCATGTCATCCGACACATGTAGCCAATCTACTACACCAGCTGACCGTCGAAGCTCTGTTAATTCTTCAAACTGGGTCAAGAACCACCGATCTATTCGAGTCGCTTCGTAAAGTTTTTCAACAGACCACTCATTTTCTAACGCCTCAAAAACGGCCCATATTCTTTTGTCATTTGGAACCACCAGCTTTCCATGCAACAACGCTTCGTCAGTGCTCTCGATTGAGTCACGTCCAAAAACCAGACCACTTTTTCCAAGCTCAAGAGATCTCATGCCTTTTAAGAAAGCTTCTTTAAACGTGCGACCAATCGCCATCACTTCACCAACCGACTTCATTTGGGTCGTCAGAGTGCGGTCGGCCTTAGGAAACTTTTCAAACGCCCAGCGGGGAATTTTTACAACGACATAGTCAATCGTGGGTTCGAACGATGCCGGTGTCAGGCGTGTAATATCGTTAGGAATTTCATCAAGATGATAACCTAAAGCTAATTTTGCCGCGATCTTTGCAATCGGAAATCCCGTCGCTTTGGAGGCAAGCGCCGAGGAACGAGATACACGAGGATTCATTTCAATTGCAACCATTCGTCCATCGTCGGGATTGATAGCAAACTGGATATTCGATCCCCCTGTCTCAACACCAACACGACGAATAATTCGTCGCGCAGCATCTCGCATCCGCTGATATTCCTTATCGGTAAGAGTCAAAGCCGGAGCAACAGTAATGCTGTCACCTGTGTGGACACCCATTGGATCAATATTTTCAATGGAGCAAATAACAACAAAGTTATCTGCGGAATCTCGCATAACCTCAAGCTCAAATTCCTTCCAACCTATAACCGATTCTTCTATAAGAATTTCATGAACAGGACTCAGTTCAATACCACGTTCCACGAGTTCACGAAACTCTTCAATGTTATAGGCTATCCCACCGCCAACTCCGCCAAGAGTAAACGAAGGTCTTATAATTGTGGGGAACCCAAATCGATCGACCAGTGCAAGCGCTTCATCAACAGAACGTGCATATTCACCGGAGGGCACCTCAATTCCAATTGATTTCATGGCCTCATTAAACTGCGACCTATCTTCTGCAACGTTAATAGCTTCAATAGACGCACCAATTAGCCGCACATTAAACTTTTCGAGCACACCATGTTTAGCTAATTCAACAGCAAGGTTAAGAGCTGTCTGCCCGCCAACCGTCGGGAGCAATGAATCAGGCTGTTCTTTTTCAATAACAGCCTGGGCCATCTGCCATGTCAATGGTTCCACATAAGTGCGGTCCGCTATTTCCGGATCCGTCATGATCGTAGCAGGGTTACTATTAATCAGAACGACCTCTAGACCTTCACTTCTCAAGGCTTTACAGGCCTGCGTGCCAGAATAATCAAATTCACAGGCCTGACCGATGACTATCGGTCCAGAGCCGATAACTAAAACTTTTTGAATATCTTTCCTACGGGGCATAATGACGATTATTTATTCGTTAGGTTCGACGTTCCATTGCGTCCATAAATTTAGAAAAAAGATAATCGGCGTCGTGTGGGCCAGGAGAAGCCTCCGGATGGTACTGCACGCAAAAAACAGGTTTTTCTTTGTGCCGCAAACCCTCAATGGTCTCGTCATAGAGATTTACGTGAGTAACTTCAACCTCGGAAGGAACTGACTCCGCGTCAACCGCAAAACCATGGTTCTGAGAAGTAATTTCAATCTGTTGAGTAGCCAAGTTTTTGACTGGATGATTACCACCACGATGACCAAATTTTAATTTATATGTTCGTGCACCCATTGCCAAACTAAGTATCTGATGACCCAAGCAGATCCCAAACATCGGTAAATTCGTTTTCATTAGTTCTTTAGCATTTTCTATTGCATAATCCAGAACGGAAGGATCGCCTGGTCCATTACTAAGAAAAACACCGTCCGGCTCAATTGCAAGAAGCTCTCCAACCGGAGCCTGCGCTGGAAAAATTTTTATTCGACAACCATGCGCAGAAAATCGGCGTAAAATATTTCTCTTCATTCCAAAATCATAAGCAGCGATTTTAAGCTGCCTTCCGGCTACACGGTCAAGCGATTCTCTAAAGTCATCATCAGATTCCCCGCTTGGCGGCACCCAATCATACGCTTCAGCGCATGTAACACTACTAACCAAATCACTTTCTTCGATTTTCTTAACTTGTTTTGCATCAGCAATTAGTGCATCAAGATCATAATCACCCGTCGCAATGACTCCTCGCATTACACCAGCAGTTCTCAACAATTTCGTCAAGGCTCGTGTGTCTATACTCGAAATTGCCACCACTCCGTGCTTTACAAGGTACTCTCGCAATGTCATATCTGCACGCCAATTGCTAGCAATAGGGGAATTCTCACGCATCACGAAGCCAGCTGCCTTGGGGCCATCAGATTCCGTATCTGCTGCCGCCACACCGTAGTTACCAATTTGAGGACAAGTCATCGTCACAATTTGTCCAGAATAAGATGGATCAGTCAAAACTTCCTGATAGCCTGTCATATTTGTGTTAAATACAACTTCACCTCGAGCGACACCAGGAGCGCCAGCTGCCTCACCTAAATAGTAAGTCCCGTCTTCAAGTACTAATATTGCTGTCATTGTTCCAAAAGATGATCTAAAGATGCCGCAACGTCAATTTGTTGTGACTCCACCACCTCAATCGTATCTATCCACGACTTATACCCCTCTAGTCTAATTTGCACTTCATAATTTCCGACTTCTACCTCATCAATCACTATAGGGGTCACTCCTGCATTCTTTCCATCAATGAGAACCTTGGCGCCAGTCGGACGAGACCTGACGCTCACAGATCCTAAGATTGTACTCGTAATGAGTCCATCGCTGCCTGAAAACAAATCAATTCCGATTGCAGCCAAGGAATTTGTTCGAGACAGTTCAATCTGTCGCCTCTCAGTTCGAAATCCGCTAAGCGACACTTCAAGCTGATAAATTCCTACTGGAACATTCGGCAATGAAACAGGAGTCCGTCCCCTGGAAACACCATCTAAAGTCACTAATGCCCCTGAGGGATTGGTGCGAACAAGTATTAAACCTTCTTCAGCGACCTTAATCTCTTGGGCTATTTGCAAGGATGCTTCAGGACTTTCCTGATTCCCTCCAAGCCGATTCTCCAACTGGATTGTTATTTCTTGATTTGGCACTTCAGCTACAATTTCTGGCGCTCTCTCATCATTTGCATCTTCTTCAATATCGTCTAGAGATGCATTGAAATTTGGCTGACGAATTATTTCATCACTTGATTCAAATTCCCCTTGTGTCTGAACTTGGGTTTCAAATTCACGTCCAATGGCACCACCCGTTGCAGATTGAGTTTGATTATTCTCTTCATTCAAAAGATTACCTGGACTTCCAAGTTGCAAGCCCACGTAATAAGCCAGAAGTCCGGCCGACAAAAATACAAGAGCCACCATCCAAGATGAACTTAAAATTCCGAAAGGGCTGTTCTTTTGAGAGGCGCTCGATATTGCAAGATTAGCAGAATCATTACCACTGATTCGATGCTTTTCCTTTGAGGCTATTCGCTTTTGCTGAACTACAGGTAGCGGCAACAAGTCCTTAGAATCATCAGGATTTACAGAATCTTGTGTGTGACCTACATTCTGGGATTCAAGTTCAAAGACAATTTCTTCGTCGAGAGTAGCATCTTGGCTTTCGCTTACATCACCCCTCTTTATTTTTTTTTCGTCACCGGCACTCGCTACAACGAGTCCTTCCAAGTCATCAGACTGTTTTAAGGAGTGGCCTGCATCTTCTTGTTCATCCCCGCGATAACTATTATTTTCAATCTGGTCTTCGACATATTGAAGCCTTTCATCAGACAGGTCTGTTTCGATAAATTTCTCTAGCCGAGAGTCCTCGTTCCGCAGCAAGCGTCTACCTTCACGCAGATCCCCACCTTTTGATCGATTGTCTTCAAATGATTCGTATTTCTTCTCTCTTGCCTGATTAATTTCAACCTTGCTGTTTAAGTCTTGAGAATCATCTGAAAAAAGATCAAAAGCTCCGACTGACGCTGTGTTCTTGGAACTTACGTCTTGGTCATTAGTTAAGTCTCCGTCAAAACCATGATCTAAAGATTCATCCTCTTCAATACTTAAGTCGTAACCAATTGCCGCAGATAAATCAGAAAAAAAACGTTGAGCACTGGCATAGCGTGCCTCTGACACATCGGACAGGGCCTCAGAAAACACTGTTTGCAATGCATCGATGTCCGCTATACCTTCAACTTCTTCTAATCTATCGTTAACCTGAACACCCGTTCCTGCCGCTCGCTTTCCTGTCAATAATTCATAGGCAATTGCAGCAAGAGAAAATCGATCTGCTTCTGGTCCCCATTCACGTCCTGAAATAACTTCAGGAGCGGTGTAAGGACGCCGAATCGGACCTCTAACACCTATCTGATCCAGTGCTCCACCTATCCCAAAACCTGTAATCTTTATAGCCTCGTTTGAAACGAATATATCTCGTAAGTGAATGCTCCCGTGCAATAAACCATGGCTATGAGCGACATCGATAGCAGTCGCAAGTTGGTCCATCAATGCCAAGGCAGCATGGATTTTGACCGGTGTATAGTGCCGCATAGTCGCATCAAGAGATTCTGACGCCACGTACTCTTGAGCAATAAACGGAACGCCCTCCTCAATTCCGGCGTCAAGGGGCAAAACAACTGAGGCACTGGAAAGATCCGTCTGAACTAATGTTTCTAGAAAATCTGTCAGCGTTTCTGCTTGTTCTGGCGTAATGTCGACATGAAATGCCTTAACGGCAATGAGTCGGTCGTTACTCGGATCATAGGTTCGGAACACCGGCCCAAGAACACCTACACCTATTTGGTGCATTACACGGTAAGGACCAAATGCACCTGGAGCACTAAAAGAATGTTCGTCGGCGCTTGTCAGTGGTAGAATTCCTCCGGCCTGGCTGTCGGATGCTATCATGGAACTTGCAGGCGCTCAAAGTAAGCTATAGTGGCAGTTTTAATTCCCTTTGAAAGAGCAACTTGATCGTGCATTCTGAAATGCCAGATGCAACAGATAATTTATCCCTCCGCGCAATAGATATTACCCACTTCTCATGGGCGTCACGTCTGGCTCAGATCTACTGTAGTGACTTCACAAAACTAAAATCTTTTTACGCGTGGAACCCTTCGGACCCAACCAGCATACTTAGGTCTTGTGAAGCACGCCAAGCAGCAAAGCTCGATACCACTCAAATATCTTCAGTCGTTTTTTCCCAACTCAAGAACCGCTCCGCCCCAACCGCTGCTATCAAAAATGCTGAAAAACTTGGTGATCCTCGCACTGTTGCGGTTGTAACTGGACAACAAGCCGGCTTGTTTGGTGGTCCATTTTTTACACTACTAAAAGCGATTACCGCAATCTCACTCGCCAAAAAATTTGAAACGGATAATGGTATTACCACTGTGCCAATCTTTTGGATTGATTCTGAGGACCATGATCTAGAAGAAGTAAATAAATGTTCAGTGCTCAATAAAAATCTTGATGTAAATTGTCTGAAGCTGAATTGTTCATCTACACCAGAACAACCAGTTTCTTCTGTTACTGTTGGTGACAACATTAGCATCGTCCTTAACGAACTCTGGTCCACACTACCGGAAACAGAATTTTCTGCAAATCTTCGGACATCTTTATCAAAATGCTATGAACCCGGAGCTGGACTAGCACAAGCATTCGCAAGCTGGCTAGATTCATGTCTAGGAGATGAGGGAATCATAGTATTTGATTCTTCTGACAAATCTGCCAAAAAATTAGCAAGATCAGTTTTCACTAATGAGATCGAGAATCCAGGCAGAACGTCAGAACTAGCAACAACGGCCGGAACAGAACTCTCCGAACTTGGCTATCACTCACAAGTCGTTCCTTCAAATCAAGCAACAGCCCTGTTTCAAATAGAACAAAAACGTGAATTAATTAGAACAGACGGCAATGATTTTTTTCTAGGTGGTGCAAAGCATACAGGGGTAACTTTAAGCGAAAAAATCACAGAAAGCCCTGAGTTGTTTAGTCCAAATGTTTTATTAAGACCCGTCGTTCAAGACACATTTTTTCCAACTATTGCCTATATAGCAGGTCCAAACGAATTGGCTTACCTTGGCCAACTTCGGAAGGTATACGAAAGCTTTAAAGTACCCATGCCCGTAATTTACCCTCGTATTAGTGCAACAGTAATTGATCGAGCATCGGAAAAATTTCTATTGAAAAACGACCTGTCTCTTGATTCACTAGAAGCTCAAGATGACCGTCTGTTAAACAATTTGGTGCGTGAAAGCATTCCCTCTGATTTGGAGGAAGCGCTTAAATCTGCCGAAAAGGATACAGAGAAGAATCTTCTACTTATCGGCCAAAAAATAGTCGCCGTTGATCAAACATTAGCTGGAGCCACTAAAACCACAAGATCTCGCATTGAAAGAGACCTTCAAACTCTCCGGACTAAGGTTATCCAGGCAGCCAAAAGAAACGACGACACTCTTAAAAGACAGTTTCAAAGAACACGGGCACAAGTTTTTCCGAACGGAGCCCCTCAAGAAAGGGAAATATCATTTGTATATTTTCTGAATCGATACGGCCCTGAAATAGTTGGGCACCTTTTAAAAAGCTTACCCCTTGATGTCGGAAAACACTGGCTACTAAAGATATAATTTGAGTCAAATATGAACGAAGAAGTTTTTCATGCAGTTGGTGAAGCCCTTAGCAAAGGAGAACCGGCCGCTCTTGTAACCATCATTCGAACCGAAGGATCGACCCCTCAGCGCGTCGGCTCAAAGATGATCGTATTTACAGATGGACGAACGGTCGGCACCATCGGTGGAGGCTGCTATGAGAATGACGCATTCTGGAAGGCTCGACAAGCTATAAAAACAGGAAAATCAGAGGTAATTCGTTACGAATTGACAGATGATATTGCAGAAGAATCTGGACTAATCTGCGGCGGACAAATGGATGTTTATATTGAGCCAATTGAAGCCGCGCCTCACCTCTATTTAGTAGGTGGAGGTCATATCGCCTACCATTTAGCCCAACAGGCCGTAACTGTGGGTTTTCGCCTACATGTAACTGACGATCGAGAAAAATATGCTAATAGAGAGCGTTTCCCGGATGCTCTCGAAATTTCCGTAGATTCGATTCCTAATTGGCTTAAAGAAACTGAACTACCAAAGAATTCCTATGTAGTCATATTGACGCGAGGACATCGATACGACTTGGACGCTCTTCGCTCCTTGGCAAAAAGAGAGCTTCGTTACCTAGGCTTAATTGGAAGTCGCGCGAAAGTAGCCCGCCTATATGACGAATTAGTTTCGGAAGGTGTCGAAAAAGATAAACTGCGACAGATTTATGCACCTGTTGGCCTGGCTATTGGCGCAGTTACACCTCAAGAAATTGCGATAAGTATTTTGTCAGAGCTAATTGCAGTTAAGAATGGAAAACTTTCAAACGAATCGCCTGTATCGAACTCTGTAGCAGCCTTACGTTGGACACCAGAATCACGGAAATTAGAATCAATAGGCTAAGTCAGTAAAATATAGTGCTTACTGTCTGTCCAACAGAACGTATATCACGAGACTGTTATAATGCATACAACGTTTCTGACACATGAAAATTAACGAAATCATCACATCTAAGACCAACGACCTTCCGAGGAGATCTCGGCAAATTCTAGCGGGTTTGGTCAAACATTACATTGATGACGGTGAAGCAGTGTCGTCTTTATGGTTAACCCGTCATGGTGGATTCGATTGGTCATCGGCAACAGTTCGGAATATTCTTTCTAACCTTGAAGAACTTGGTTACGTGCATCAACCACATGCGTCCTCTGGTCGCGTGCCGACTGATCAAGGTTACCGGGCGTACGTGGATCTATTACTTGAGTCACGTCCGGTAGCAATCTCAACACCAGACGTTGAGGCACGCCTTGGTCAAGCAGGTACCGTAAGTGACGTACTTTCTAATGTGTCCCACGAACTCTCTCGAGCGTCACATCACCTTGGTTTCGCCTTAATGACACCAAAACGAAGAATATTTCGTCACATTGAGTTTGTACCTCTTGAAGGTGCAAGAGTTCTAGTGGTAGTCAGATCAGACAAAAATGAAGTCTCACATAAAGTGATCAAGTTAAGAGAAAAAATTCTCCCAGACGAACTAAAACAAGGCGCAAATTATCTTAACAATGAATTCTCGGGTTTGCCCATAGCAGATGTTCGAAGCGCCGTAATAGAACAACTAAGACAAGAACGAATGCTCTATGACCAACTACTCTCGCGGGCATTACGTTTAGCAAGTTCAACACTTGAAGTAATTGTTGCCCCAAGTATTTTATTTCTGGATGGAGCCGGCTCTCTCGTGGAGCAAATGTCTGACACGAAAAAGAGAGAACCTTTTGACACTCTCAGAGCGCTGCTCTCCATGATTGAAAAAAAAGACCAGCTAGTCCGTCTACTGAACGAATACCTCGATGGATCTGGCCTTACGGTCATAATAGGCAGAGAGCATGCCTCGCCTGAAATGCGTGAATTAAGTATGGTGATGTCACCCTACAATGACGGGCAGCGCACAGGTAGCGTAGGCGTAATAGGCCCCAGGCGCATGCGTTACTCCCGAACAATATCAGCCGTTGATCAAGTATCTCAAGCCGTTAGTCGTGTTCTTGACAACCAAAGGCATTTTCCATCCGATCATGACAGAGAAAAACAAAGCGACCGAAGAAGAGCTTAAATCAGAAATCGAAGTTTTAGAGTCAGAATCAAAAGTCGGCGAAGGCGATACCTCCTGCCCAGACGACTTGGAAAAGATCCAGCAGGAACGTGACGAATATCAGGATCTACTGCTGCGAAAAACAGCGGAATTCGATAATTATAGAAAAAGGACTGCTCGTGAACGCGTTTCACTTAATCAGATAGCGACAACCGATTTCATTGCTCAACTTTTGCCAATTATTGACGACCTAGAACGTGCCCTAACGGTTGAAGGCGACACAGAGAGCTCGAGTGCGTACAAAGCCGGAGTCGAATTAATACACAAACAGTTACTGGAACTCCTAGCAAAAAACGACGTCTCTCCTGTCAGCACTGATGGATGTACTTTCGACCCACATTTCCATGAAGCTGTTACCTACGAATTAAGTGAAGACCACGAAGAAGGTCAAATCATAGAAGAGATTAGGAAAGGTTATATGATTGGAGAACGTTTACTTCGTCCGACGATAGTTAAGGTTGCTAAATCGTGAGCAAACGAGATTTTTATGAAATTCTCGGGATTCCCCGAACTGCAGATGAACAACAGATTAAGAGTGCTTATCGAAAACTAGCATTAGACAATCATCCTGACCGTAATCCTGGGGACAAACAAGCTGAGGAACGCTTCAAAGAAGCAGCGGAAGCGTACTCTATTCTCGCTGATCAAGAAAAAAGGAATCGCTATGACCAATTTGGTCATGCCGGTGTAAGTGGCACGGGTTCACAGGGTTTCGATCCAACAATTTTCTCAGATTTCGGAGACATTTTTGGCGGCCTAGGCGATCTATTTGGTTTTGGAGGAAATCGTCGATCAGGACCTGTAAGAGGATCAGATCTCCGCTATGACCTAACAATAAGTTTTCAGGAGTCTGCTACTGGCTCTGAAACTGTTCTTCAAATTCCAAGAAACGAAACTTGCGAGTCCTGTAATGGGTCAGGCTCTGCGGATCGTTCAACTTCAACATGTCCTCAATGTCAGGGACGAGGACAGGTTCACTACCAACAAGGATTCTTGACCGTCGCGAGGACCTGCAGTGCCTGTGGGGGAAGGGGTCAGGTAATCACGAAACCTTGCGGAAAATGTCGAGGTCAAGGCCGGAATGAACGTGATCGAAAAATTACTGTAAAGATACCTGCAGGAATAGCTAGCGGACAAAGACTTCGCCTTCAAGGCGAAGGAGAACACGGAAGCAAAGGCGCCCCTCCGGGCGACCTTTACGTAGTTATTCAGGTAAAAGATCATCCTTTCTTTCACCGAGAAGAGGATGACTTGTGGTGTGAAGTTTCGGTTACTTACCCAACTCTAATCCTTGGTGGAAAAATTTCTATTCCAACCCTAGGTGACAGTGAAATTATAAATATTCCAAAAAGCACAAAACCATCAAGTCAATTCCGCTTGCGCGGGAAAGGAATGCCACATGTTTCTGGACATGGCCGAGGCGATCTTTTTGTAAGCATAAAAGTGGAAGTACCAAAAAGTTTATCCAAAGAACAGATGACCTTGATCAAAGAACTTGACAAGACAATGCCAGAAAGATCATTTGGACCAACAGAGCATTCTGAACAAGCTGAACGTCCTTTTTTCGACCGTGTAAGGAACATATTTGGTTGAACTCTACCCGGCACTTGACGTTAAAACGCCGACAGGTAGCCAGACAATAAACTCGTTACTCGAAGCCTTATTAGACGATTTCAATCCTTTCGCCATAGAGATTAATAAAGATTCCTCTAAACGTATTTATTTCTTTTCAGCGATTGACAGAGATCACGCCTTAGAAGCTATTACTTCCTCTTTCAGCTTGAAGACTATCTTGGTTGAATCAGTCGATGTGCCGAACGAAAATTGGGCAGAACGAAGCCAAGCATCACTTCGGGCCATTAAAGTGGGAAATACAATAATTGCTCCTCCATGGGACATACCAAAACTTTCGGATAATAAAATTAACGTTATCATCATAAAACCCTCCATGGGATTCGGTACAGGACATCACGCGTCAACCCGTCTGTGTCTGCATGCTTTGCAAGACATAGATTTAAAAAATAGATTTGTGATCGATGTAGGCACCGGTTCAGCGATTCTTTCCATTGCTGCTGCCAAACAAGGCGCAAAAAGAGTGTTCGCAATCGACACAGACTCTCAGGCCATTGAAACTGCATCAGAGAATGTACATACCAACAATGTCATTCACCTAGTCCAACTAGAACATAAGGATGTTCGCCTTTGTGAAGAGCTTGAAAAAGGCGATGTTGTGATGGCTAATGTTAGTGCCGCTATAATTTGTCAGGAAACTGCCACATTTTTGGGACTCGTAAAAGACCAAGGGATTTTAGTCGTTGGTGGGTTAATGGCTTCTGAAGAATCCCAGGTAATAGAGACCTTGAAACACTTTGCCATCTGTAAAAAGCGCTATAGTGAAGACGAATGGCTCTCATTGGTATTTCAATGTCATGCATAAAACTATATGAGTAGGCACCGTTTCTATGCACCAAATGCAACAGGCTGTAATCTCAGCATCACCCTACCACATGTTGAGGCCAATCAACTTGCACGTGTCTTGCGCCTCAAACGTGGCAGGACTGTCAACGTGTTTGACGGCCAAGGACGTGAGTTCGTTGCGGAAATAGAAAAAATAGAGAAAAAAATCGTCACTCTTCGAACACTTAAGGCATTCGACGCAATTCCTGAGCCGAAAGTACACATAACGCTTGCTTTATCGTTATTAAAAGGACGCCTTGCTGACAACGTCGTCCGTGACGCTACAATGGTTGGAGCAACGATCATACAACCGCTACTTACAACTCGCAGTCAAAATACATACACTACCTCTCAATTAAACAAATCCATAAAACGATGGGAATCCATTGCTATTTCTTCATCTAAACAATGTGGTCGGGCTGTGGTGCCAAGTATCAATCAAGTAAGATCCTTAAAAGATTTTCTCAAGCTAGAAGAACCAGCTCTCAGAATTATTCTCGTGGAGCCCACAACAAAAAAAAAGGCCGCTGGTTTGGATATTCTTCAAAAGTCTAAAATTCCGTCCCAGGCGACTATTCTTGTCGGTCCAGAAGGAGGCTGGACTCCCAGAGAACTTGAAGAAGCGACAAAACAAGGATTTCATCCCGTAACACTTGGCTCTCGAACTTTGAGAGCCGACGCCACACCAATTGTGTCAATATCCCTATTCCAGTACCTCTGGTCAGACTTATAAAAATCAGGAACTTTGACTCCTGAAATTAAGGGACTTTTAGCTAGATTACTCTATACTGCACATAATTTCATGTTATTGCGAGATCAAAAACTTGGTAAATACAAAATCGTTTCTCCTCTTGGTAGCGGGGGATTTGGCTCAGTTTACCTAGCAGTCGACACGTGGATTGATAAAAGGGTCGCACTCAAAGTTCCTCATCGGCAAAATATTAATTTTGGAGAACTTCTGCGGGAACCTCGCCTCTTAGCAGCATTAAATCATCCAAATATCATTGCGATCACAACGGCTGAGAAACAAGAAAATCTTTTCTTTATCGTCATGGAGTACATACAGGGCGAAACTCTTGAAAATCTTATAACCACCAAAGGCATGATACCTATTACCCACGCTCTCGATTACGCGATCCAAACATGCCAAGCAGTCCAGCATGCCCATACACAAGGAGTACTCCACCGCGATTTAAGACCCCCAAACATGTTAGTTTCTGAAGAAGGGGTAATCAAAGTAGCAGATTTTGGAACTTCTCGTTTTGTAGAACTTTCTACAAAAGGAACGACGGTAATCGGGAGTCCTCCATACATGGCACCTGAACAATTTGAAGGCAAGGCTACATTTGCTTCTGACATCTACGCATTGGGTGTAACTATTTATCAAATGCTCACAGGCAGTTTACCTTACGACACTCCATCCCCCAGCGACCTTGACCGCCTGATGCGAGGAGAACTATTTGAACCTCCGCGAACTCGGAATTCCTCGATCCCCACTTCTCTAAATGAAATTATTATGAAGGCCATGAATCCGTACTCGGAAAACCGTTACCAGAGTGCAAACGAATTATTGAATGCACTAGAGAGCATCCGTGACCGACGGGTACAGCATTTATCCATGAATAAGGACTATGCCAAGTCAACTCCACAATTAAATAATTCCCCGCTAGCAGGGCAAGAGATCTCAAAAAAACAGGCCCCAGAAGATAACACTACACAATTTTGCTGGCACTGCCACAAACCCCTACACGCACGTAATGACCGTTGTCCGTTTTGTGACGAAATCCAGTGATGTTACACTCCTCTCGTAACATTCTTTGTATTAACTACTCTGTTTGGAGTCAAAATGAGCTTTGGATCTGGAAAAATATGGATGGACGGGAAATTTGTTCAATGGAAAGACGCCAACATCCATATTGCTTCCCACGTCGTGCATTATGGTAGCGGTGTATTTGAAGGAGCTCGCTGCTACGAAACACCTAAAGGAGCAGTATGCTTTCGTTTAAACGAGCATATACGACGCCTGTACGACTCGGCCAAAATATATCGAATGGAGTACACCCTAACCCAAGCTGAACTACGAAACGCAGTGCTAGACACCATACGTCAGAACAACTATCAGGCCTGTTATATTCGACCTTTAATGTATCGAGGATACAACACGCTGGGTGTTAATCCATTGTCGTGCCCGGTTGAAGTGGCCATTCTTGTTTGGGAATGGGGCGCCTATCTTGGAGAGGAATCGCTTGAGCAGGGAGTGGACGTGCAGGTAAGTTCATGGGGCCGTGGCGCTCAGAATCGTTTTCCTTCTTTATCAAAAGCAACCGCAAACTACGCGAACTCTCAACTAATTAAGATGGAATCTGTTAACCATGGCTATGCCGAAGGGATCGCTCTAGACCCGATGGGTTTCTTAAGCGAAGGAAGCGGACAAAATCTTTTTCTCATCCGAGACAAAATTATAACCACACCTCCTATTTCGGCTTCTGTCTTGCCAGGTATCACCAGGGATGTAGTTTTTAAAATTGCTACTGATTTGGGATATACAGTGAAGGAAGAAGCTCAACCTCGAGAAGCGATCTATATCGCAGATGAAGCTTTTTTCTCTGGGACAGCCGCAGAGATTACTCCAATCCGTTCAGTCGATAAGATTGATATCGGCAGCGGAACACGTGGACCTATAACTGAAGCAATTCAGAAAAGATTTTTTGACGTCATTTATGGGCGAGAAGCTGACAATCACAATTGGCTAACATATGTTTACACTGATTAATGGTCGAATAGACAAAAAGTGAAGTTTTCATTACCACCATGCCAAAGCAATTTAAACTGTAATCCTTACTTTTCAGGATGCCAGACTCTTATCAAACCGGGCTAAAATTATTATCGCGGCGCGAACTGTCTACAAAAGAGCTCAGTGAACGACTGCTCCGAAGGGGATTTACCCAAGATTCCGTCTCGGTTACAGTAAAACGATTAATCGATGACGGAACTCTGAATGACTACAGGACAGCTCTAGCACTTGCGCATCGAGAAGCCTATATCCGCGCACGAGGACAACTTAGAGCAGTAAGAGAAATAGAGAGCCACGGTATAACTCGCGACCTGTCGATCAGCGCCGTTAAAGAGACGTATAAAGATCTGGACGAAAGAGAAATGATTGAAGGAGCATTAAAAAAACGACTAAAAGGCACCATTACCGATAATCGACAAATGCGTCGCCTTTACCAATTCCTAATAAGACAAGGTTTCGACGTTTCGATAACTCGTTCAGTCCTCAACGCTCATACTCAAACTACTAGAATTAACGAGAATTTGGACTGATCGCTGTCGTTAAGCTTGTGACAAAATAGACCGAATGAAATCTGAAGATATCAGGCATAGCTTTCTTGAATATTTTAAGAAACAGGACCATCGGATAGTCCATAGCTCTCCGCTTGTACCAAATGACGATCCCACGCTGCTATTCACAAATGCTGGAATGAATCAATTTAAGAACATCTTTCTTGGGCAGACTTCGTCGGGCTACAAACGCGCAACCTCATCACAAAAATGTATGCGCGTTAGTGGAAAACACAATGATCTTGACAATGTAGGGCCATCACTCCGCCACCACACATTTTTTGAAATGCTCGGAAACTTCTCTTTTGGAGACTACTTCAAGGAAGAGGCAATTCCGTTTGCTTGGGAGCTTTTGACCTCGGTATGGAAGATTCCACCTGAACAACTCTATGCCACCGTATTCGGCGGTACGAAAGACATACCCAAAGACGATCAGGCTCATAACATTTGGAAGAACCTCTTGCCTGAGGACCATATTATTGAGCTTGGCTTGTCTGAAAACTTCTGGAGTATGGGGGACACCGGGCCATGCGGCAGATGCTCTGAGCTTCATTATTACCGGGGCGACCACATCCCATGCACTAAATCACCGTGCCGCGGGCTTGACTGTAGCTGTGACAGATATATTGAAATTTGGAATAACGTTTTCATGGAATTTGAAAGGCATGGGGACGGAACGTTGTCACCTCTTCCTGCTCCCTCGATTGATACCGGGATGGGGCTTGAACGCATCGTAGCAGTGCTCCAAGGACGAGTTTCAAATTATGACACAGACTTGTTTACACCTATTCTGACCAGTATCGGAGAATTGACTGGCACTAAATACACACCGGCGAACTCAAATGCTGAAGATCTCTCACATAGTGTCTCTATGCGCGTAATAGCAGATCACATGCGTGCCATGACTTTTCTCATCTGTGATGGAGTAATGCCATCAAACGAATGGCGTGGATATGTCCTCCGAAAAATTATGAGGCGGGCCATGCGCCACGGAAAAAAACTCGGAATGACCAAACCATTTCTTGGCAGTCTTGTTGAACCCTTAGTCGAACAGATGTCTAAAGCCTATCCTGAAATGTACGGCCGCAAAGAAACCATCGTTCAAGTGATTACTCAGGAAGAAGAACGGTTTGATTCAGTGCTGAGGGATGGCCTCGCTCGCTTAGAAGCCGTAATAGAACATTCTCTGTCAAAACATTCTCCGACTCTCCCAGGTGTTGATATATTTCGGTTATACGATACTTATGGATTACCTATAGATTTCATAGAGGACCTTGCAAATGAGCATGGTTTAGAGCTTGATCGACAAGGGTTTGAAAACTCTCTTGAGGGACAGAGAAACACCTCACGAGCAGGTAAAATGTTTAAACAACGTAAAGAATCTTCCTTCCGTTATAAGTCAGAAGAATCCGAATCGAATTTGAGGAAAGCAAGCGATCGCTTTGAAGGATATGGCACCACGCGAGTAAATGGAGCAAAAATTCTTGCCATCTTTGACGAAACCCATAAAGAAGTAGACCAAGTCAAAGAAAAACAAAATGGTTCGATCGTGTTAGATCGCACGCCATTTTACGTTGAATCAGGAGGACAAGTATCTGATACCGGCCGTATCTACGACACTAATAACTCCAACAATCTGGATGTCTCTTCGATGGAAACCCTCAAACCCTCTGGGCTTAGAATCCATACATGTACAGTTACTTCTGGAACTTTTTCTGTTGGAATGAACGTCAATGTGGAAGTCAATCTAACGACAAGAACAGCGACTCAACGTAACCACACTGCCACTCACCTTCTTCATTCAGCTCTTCGCGAGATACTGGGCCCCCATGTTAGGCAGGCTGGTTCACTCGTCGAACCAGAGCGTCTCCGTTTTGACTTTAGCCATGCAGACCCACTCTCCCCTGAACAGATCTTTGAATTAGAACAACGTATAAATAGAGACATCTCTACCAACCATAACGTCAGCAGTGCGGTAAGAAGCAAAGATGATGCGATCGCTGACGGAGCAACTGCTCTTTTTGGCGAAAAATATGGTGATGAAGTAAGAGTAGTTTCGATAGCAAATTTATCAATCGAACTCTGCGGAGGAACCCACTGCAAAACAACTGGAGAAATTGGGACTTTTGTGATCACGCAAGAAAACGGTGTCGCCTCCGGAGTGCGTCGTATCGAAGCTGTCACTGGAAGTGCAGCAATTAAGTTTCTCCAGCAACGAAGATCCATTTTAAGCAAGGTTCTTGAATCCCTCTCCGCTTCTGAAGATGATGTAGTTCAATCCATTGACCGTCTGCGCTCCTCGGAAAAAAATCTTGAAAAACAACTCAGCCAGCTTAAAGTTAATATGGCTCTCGATTCGAACACTAACGAATCTCTAAACAGACAAGAAATAGACGGAATTGACATAATCACCCAACAAACAAAAGATCTTGATAAGATTGCGCTCCGTAGCCTTTCAGATTCACTGCGGGACAGCATGTCAAATGGTGTTGCAATAGTCGTTTGTGTTAAAAACCAAAAAGCTTCCTTGATCGTCTCGGTTACTAAAGAACTTTCAAACCGCATACAAGCAGGAAACATCGTTAAAACTTTAGCGCCAATTATTAATGGACGTGGGGGCGGTAGAGCCGATTTTGCGGAAGCTGGGGGTAACGACGTCCATAGGATTGATGAACTTTTATCAGAAGGACCTGCAATTGTGAGAAAAATGCTTTCCGACGCATAGTAAACAACACATACCCTGATTACTTTCGTGGATAAAGTGTCTTCTGTAGAACGACTTCGATTAGATATCTGGCTGGACATCGCTTGCGTTTGCAAGACAAGGTCAGCGGCGAAGCTCGCTTGCCAAGGAGGAAAAGTTACTGTTAACGGTGACCGCGCAAGACCGCACCGTCACATCTCTGCGGGTGATAAAGTGATCATCACGGAAATTAATGGTCGCAAACGACATTTGCTTGTATCTTCATTAACTGAACGCCGCATTAAAAAAGTAGAGGCTAAAACTTTGTATGCGGACGTGACACCTGCACCAACCGCGGAAGAACTTGAGCTTCAAGACATCCTACGAAGAGCTGGCCCGACTCCTGGATCCGGACAAGGAGCTCCCAGTAAACGTGAGCGAAGATTTAGACGCCGGACAAAAGGACGTATATAATACTTAAAGTAGATTTCAGGAGGAATTTTTAGTTAGTGGCTAATCATAAATCAGCAATCAAAGCCCATCGGCAAAATATTAAAACCAACGCTCAAAACCGAGAATATCGGAGTCGTCTCCGTCGAGCCTTAAAAGAAACACGCACTGCAATTGAGAGTGGAGATTCAGCAAAAGCCGGCACAGAGCTAAGAAATACTGTCTCCCTGATAGACACACTTGCCGGAAAGGGCATTATTCACACCAATGCAGCCGCACGCCACAAGTCCAGATTGTCACGAAAACTAGCGGCTGTTTCTGTGGGTTAACACAGCTTTGTGAACTGACACTTCGCCGCAAAGTTGCACTATCAAACGCTCAAGAATAACTCTTGGTTCTATCGTTGATCTCTTTAAAGAGCGGTCAGCCTTAAGCATGGCGTCCAAAGCCGAAGGGACTTTCTTTTTTGGAAGCCTCTTCCGTATAACCCAACCCAACTGTCCCAAAACAATCTCTGGAATAGCACCTTGTTCTATTGCCAGTCCTAATTCACTCAAAGCTCGGGACACATCTCCACGTTCTATCGCACCGGTCAAGGCCCATTCATCCAGCACAACTGCATGCCCAAATACCGTTTCCACATCCTTCACCGATATATCGGATCTGTCATCAACAAATAGTAATAACCTGTCAACCTCATCCCTCAAACGATTGATTTCTGGTCCTATCCGCTCACTAAGCATACGAGCCGCCTCCACTGTCACCCTTTTTCCGACACTGGACACTTTCGCATGGACCCAGCGCTGAGCAGCAACGCTGTCCTTAAGCTCACCAGTTCGTATCACCTCTGTATGTTTAAGAAGGTACTTGGTCAAGCGACGTCTCTGATCTAACTGCCCACTTGCAAGTACAAGAGTGACATCAGGAGGAAGTTCCTTAATCAGCTCAGAAAATCTTTCGATATTTTCTAGCACTGACGAACTTTCACGAACCGGCTGGATTATCCGTTCCGCATGCACGATCACAACGATACGGCGAGGTGACATCATTGGAGGAGTCTGTATTGCTTCCATCACAACCTGAAGAGATACGTCTCCACCGTTAAATCTATTTACGTTAAACGGCCGAAGGTCTTCGTCAACTAACGCTTCGAACTCCTTTACAAGAACATCTTTTTCATGCTCATCATCGCCAAGCACAAGATACACGGAAGCCACATCGCCGTTTTTTAAACGTTTGCGAATACTTTCCACCGGTGAATCAACCATAATTGGGACGCAACCTAGAATGCTTCAAGAATAGAACTGACCACTGTCTGTGCAAAATCTTGCGCAATACGTTCGACAGCATTTGACCGTTGGCCAAAAAATGACGATACACTCTCCACATTACCGCCACCAGACGCAACCTCGTATTCGTCACTAAATTCAAGTTGAGGATTTTCCCAGAGAATTTCATCGGTCGATACATCCGTAAACTGGATACTTGCAGTCAAAGTGAACACATATCGAGACGCCTGCTGATCATCAGTAAAACTCGCAGGAGTAATTTGTATATTACTGATCGCACCATCTAGAATCGCGTCAACACCTTGAGTCTCTGGTACTACTCGGTACTGGCCACGTCCAATAAATTGCTGCCGCACTTCTTGCGTAACCAATTGTTCCACATCGAACGCCGCCGTATTGTTTTCAAACATAGGAATACCAATAGTTTCAATGTAATCTGGAAGAAATGATCCGCGCCCAGAAAGAGCATATCCACATCCAAGATGTGAAACCACACTCACACACATTAATAGCGCTATGCAAAAATTCTTCACAACCTAATTCCTACCCAACGACGATATTAACCAGTTTACTCGGAACAACAATTATTTTTTTTACCGCTCTATCATCAATATTGCTCTGTACTTGAGGATTTTCAAGTGCCAACTTCTTTAGCTCTTCTTCGGTTAAGTCAGCGGAAACAGTAATACGAGCACGGACACGGCCATTGACCTGAACTGGAACAATAATTTCTTTCGATTTCGCTGCGTCAGCATCATAAGCCGGCCACCCGGCCGTTGTAATTCCATCCGCATGACCTAGTTCTTCCCACAACTCCTCACAAATATGCGGAGTAAAAGGCGCCAGCATTAAGACTAGTGACTCTAGAGACTCCTTAACGACACTCAAAGCCTCAGGACGACTCACTTGGGGAACTGCAACCGTTAAAGACGGCGACCTTTTGACTAACCCAATATTTTCCTGATCACAATATAGATACAATTGATTCACCAATTCCATTAAAGCAGAAACAACGGTATTAAGATGGACTCTTGGATCGATGTCTTCTGAAACTCGATGGATGGTGCTGTGGGTCTTCCTCCGCATATCTTTATCTGTATCAATAAGATCAAAAACAGCAGGCTCTTTTACAGCTTCAATCTCAACAGATTCACAATACGAAAGCACTAACCTCCACACTCTTGTCAAAAATCGTTGACTACCCTCCAACCCAGTATCTGTCCATTCAATTTCTTTCTCAGGTGGCGCCACAAACATTTCGTAAAGCCTCAAAGCATCTGCACCATAAGTCGCAAGCATTTCGTCAGGATCAACCACGTTACCTTTCGACTTAGACATAACGGCACCATTCCTGAGCACCATACCTTGAGTCAATAGACGCGTAAATGGTTCGTCATGATCAATCATTTTCAGGTCACCGAATACCCTGCAAAAAAATCTCGAATAGATAAGATGAAGAATGGCATGTTCAACACCGCCACTATAAAAATCAACGGGACACCAGTATTTGACCTTCTCCGGCATGAACGGCAATTCATTGTTTTCGGGATCGCAATATCGATAAAAATACCAAGAGGAATCAAAAAATGTATCCATCGTGTCAGTTTCCCTTTTTGCGGGTCCACCACAGTCAGGACATGTTGTATTGACAAACTCTGAAACTTGCGACAAAGGAGAAGCCCCGCGACCTGTAAATTCTTGAATTATAGGAAGCGTGACCGGAAGATCGTCCAAAGGAACTGGTTTCGTGCCACAATCAGAACAATAAATTACGGGTATTGGTGTCCCCCAATATCGTTGACGCGATATACCCCAATCTTTCAGTCTTAACTGCACCTCGCTGGCACCAAAACCTTCAGCCTCAGCAAATTTGTTCATTTCTGAAATTGCTTCAGCGCTCCGCAATCCTGAAAACAGACCTGAATCAACAAGTTCTCCATGGACAGTCGAGGCACTTTCTAAAGCCTCTCCAATTAATTGTTTTGTTGTTGTTGGTTGAACAACGACCTTGATGGGAAGACCGTACTTCTTAGCAAATTCAAAATCACGCTGATCATGGCCAGGCACTGCCATAACTGCACCCGTCCCGTACTCGGCCAAAACAAAATTAGTTACCCAAATAGGTATTTTCTCATTCGTAAAAGGATTTATAGCAAACCTTCCTGTATCGAATCCTTCCTTCTCGACCTTTCCCATAAGACGAGACATTCGGTCTAACGCCTTAAACTGATTCACTGTGTCGCGAAATACTTGAGGATTAAGATGTAAATCTGAAAATCTTTCAACCAGTGGATGTTCTGGCGCTAGTAACAAACAGGTCGCCCCGTAAATTGTGTCTATTCTAGTTGTAAATACAGCAAGCTCTTCCTCATACTTATCTGTGACTTCCCCGTCTCGAACCACATTGAAAGTAACACGCGAACCCTCTGAGCGACCGATCCAATTCCTCTGCATAGTTAAAACTTTGCTTGGCCAGTCTCCTAGTTTCTCTGCACCTCCGAGTAAATCATCTGCATATTTAGTGATGCGAAGGAACCACTGATCCAGATCACGATCTTGCACTTCCGTATCACATCGCCAACAACGTGTATCAACGACCTGTTCATTAGCAAGCACCGTCTGACATGAAGAACACCAATTTACAGTCGACCGTTTCCTATAGGCTAAGTCTCGCTCAAACATCTGCAAGAACAACCACTGGTTCCACTTGTAGTAATCCGAATCACATGTTGCAAATTCTCGTTCCCAGGAATAGCTAATTCCTAAACGCTGCAACTGCCCTTTCATATGAGCGATATTGCTAACAGTCCAGCGCTCAGGATGATCTCCATGTTTGATAGCCGCGTTTTCAGCCGGCAAACCGAAAGCATCCCATCCAAATGGATGAAGAACATTAAAACCTTGCATCCTTTTTGTTCTCGCAACTACATCTCCAATCATATAGTTACGCACATGTCCTACATGGGCATGACCAGATGGATAAGCGAACATGACCAGACAGTAAAATTTAGGTTTACTGGCATCTTCGGTGACTTCAAACGCTCTGCTTTCTTGCCAGCGCTGCTGCCATTTTCTCTCGATAGCTTGGGGGTCGTAATTACGCACGGAATACTCTACGGAATAGTTAATTATAGCCCAGGCCAAAAGGAAGCCTGGGCAGAAACGACCTTACTTAAGGAAGTCTGTGCTAATTCTGTAGCTTCTCGATCACCTTCAAATGAATCAAATGTAGCACCAGTCATGGTTTCTAGGGTTACAGCAAGACACTCCTCAAGTGCGCCAAGATTGTATCCCCCTTCCGTCACAGCAATTATCCTTCCCTGGCAACACTCTTCGGAAACCTCTTGGAGTCCTTTTATTATCTCGCTAAAACCTCTCGTCGACAGGTTCATTCCACCAAGTGGATCGGACACGTGGGCATCGTATCCTGAAGACAAAAGTAATAAATCTGGATTAAATCGCTTGAGAATGGGAATAACGAGACGAGTAAGTAACAACATGTAATCAGCGTCACCTGCCCCTGCAGCCAGAGGAATATTTACTGTAAAACCCGCACCACCATTACGACCAACGTCATCTGCAGCTCCTGTACCAGGATAAAAAGGATACTGGTGGATGGAAATATATAACACCCTAGGATCATCATAAAACATCCACTGCGTTCCATTTCCATGGTGGACATCGTAATCCACAATTGCAATCTTTTCACATCCAGACGACAAGGCATGACTCGCAGCAATCGCAATATTGTTGTATAAACAGAATCCCATAGCACGATCCTGTTCGGCATGATGACCTGGCGGACGAACGAACACAACTGTAGGATTGCCACTTAAAGCATAGTCAACAGCATCAATCGAAGCTCCTACCGCCAACTTTGCAATCAGCGATGATTCTGGTGATGCATATGTATCTTGATCAAAGCGAACATTAGATCCTGATGATGTTTCAATATTCTCAAAGTGTTGTCTGCTATGAACTCGCAATATATGTTCCATTGTTCCTTGACTTGGTTCTGATGCAGAACCACCACCAAACATCCAGTTTTCTGCCACTCTTTGCATGACTGAAGCCCGAGCCGGTTGCTCAGGATGCCCCACAGGAGTCACATGTCTCAAAAACTGCTGAGACCAAATTAAGTGGGTATCTGACATCTGGAGCCCCTTAAACATTTTTGTTTCAAGTGAAACCACTTCTAAGTCTTATTCGCTTTGTGTGCCGTAGACACTAACTCAACAGCCTTAGATGAAAGTTGCGTCAATGATCGTTCAAGTTGATTCCGAAAACTCTCACGTCCAGACTCGTCGACATCGAACGCAGGCACATC